>Ga0196971_1000453_pt1 | contig 31026 bp, 25 predicted proteins | sample S1v_1013CmetaG_FD_148660 | JGI IMG/M metagenome (GOLD analysis project Ga0196971, IMG submission 148660) | Soil microbial communities from Anza Borrego desert, Southern California, United States - S1+v_10-13C | ecosystem: Environmental > Terrestrial > Soil > Desert | place: USA: California...
AGCCAGTACTTGGTCTCGGTATCGCCGAGCAGCGTGCGCAGCTCGCGAATGCTCATCTCGGTCGCTTCATGCGCCGCCAGCAGCAGCGATGAATTGACCGCCATCTGGCGATGCCTCACCTTGCTGATGGTGGAGGCCGGGACGCACAATGCGCGGGCAAGTGCGGCGTCGCTCTTGACGTGCAGCTTCACCATCAGGGTATCGAGCAGGTGGTTCGGCGTGTATCCGGCACGGTGAACGATTGCAGTGTTCCTTCTCATGTCTCTCCTCGCTTGAAACTGTTGCGTGATTTTGCAGTGCCGCACCGCAGCGTGGTGAGAAACGGTTCTGATGATTGATATTTCTCAATTGCACTTCCCCGCGCGCGGATGATCTGTTTCAAACTCGATAACAAATGCTTACATCTTCGTCGTCAACTTCAATCGCGCGCCTTGCGTTTTCAAGCTTGCAGTACTCCTAACCACAATCAAGCAACGAGGAAATCAATGAAGACTCTGATCGCAACCCTGATGACCGCCCTGTTCGCAACCGCCGCAATCGCACAGACCGCTTCCACCGCTCCCGCGGCAACGCCGAAGGCAGAAGAGAAGGCTGCAAAGGCTGACGCCAAGGCCGAAGAAAAAGCGGCGAAGGCGACTTCGGAAGCGAAGGCCGATACCGCAAAGGCCGATGCCAAGGCTGAGAAGAAAGCCGCCAAGGCGCAGAAGAAGTCTGACAAGAAAGTCGCCGAAGCGAAGAAGGAAGCTGCCGAGGAAAAGGCCGACGCTGCGAAGAAGTAAGCCGGTCCAGGCGTGCGAAGAGGCAGGTTGGCAGGTTTCAACCTGCCTCTTTTTTATGCGCCCGCCACTTGTCGCGCGCGCTGGTACCAGGCCTTGTTCCTTACGCGTACAAGTTCGTCGTCGGAGGGCAGCACCGCCGGATCGAGCCAGCGTGCGGTGAATGGATGCGCCCTGCCGACACACAGGTCGAGCGCTTTCCGCTCGCGGTTCAAGGCGTAATTCCCGCGGTGGATCATCTGGGCATCGAACACCAGGACGTCGCCCGGCTCGAGCGCGACCAGCACTGCACCGGGCAGGTCCTCGCTGTTGCGGTGCCCGTTCCTTTCCCATCGCACATCGCACTCCAGCGGCGTGTCCCACCTGCGGTGCGTGCCGGGGATGAGTTCGACGCCCTGCTCCTTCAACAAGGGAATGCGCACATGCAGGCTCAGCATGTGCTGCTGTTCGCGCGCCTGGTCGGCGTCGTCGATCGGGCTGTACTGCATGTCCCGATGCCAGTAGGGAAGGCGACGGTTCTCGTGCGGATTGAAGAACAGCTGGGTGTTGTGGAAGTAGATGCCTGATCCGAACATGCCATCGACCAGCGCGACGACGCTGTCGGATGCCAGCATGTCGAACAAGCGTGCGCGCGCCCTGCCCTCACTGAAGTAGCGCGTGCTGGTCAGCGAATGCATGTTGACCAGGCGCTCCCGTTCGTACGCCGCGTGGTTCTCCGCCATCCATTGCGCGAAGACAGGCTCGACTTCGCGGGCAAGGGCGTCGATCGCCGGTGCAGCTATCCACTGGCGGACAACGGCGTAGCCGCTCTCCGCCCAGGCCGCCGCCGCTTCCGCGATCGCCGCCATTCAGGCCCGCTGCATGCTGACCGGGATGCCGTTCAGGACGGCATTGCCGGACAGCGGATCGCGCATGCCCTCGTCCAGCACGGCATTGAGGTTCGCTCCCGGCCGCTCCGCGGCGAGCGCCATGCGCATGCCCGGCAGGTCGTGGCCCCAGCCGTGCGGCAGGCTGACCACGCCCGGCATCATCTCGTCGGTCACCTCCACCAGCGCTTCGATGACGGTGCCCTTGCCGGCAATGCGAGCCTTGCCGCCATCCTGCAAGCCCAGGCGCTGTGCGTCGGCCGGGTTGACCAGCGCGGTGCAGCGGAAGGGACCCTTGGCCAGGATCGGCAGGTTGTGCATCCAGCTGTTGCAGGAGCGGACATGACGGCGGCCGATGACGACCAGGCCGGGAACGGGCTGCGCAAGTTCCGCCGCGGGCCGCTGCAGATCGGTCAGCAGCATCTCGGGGGCGAGCTCGATCTTGCCCGAGGGCGTGCGCAGCACTTCGGGAATGCGCGGCTGCAGCGGACCGAGATCGATGCCGCCGGGTGCAGCCTTGATCTTGGCGAGATTGATGCCGTCGGGCCGGCGGCCGAATATGTCGCCATACGGCCCGGTGCGCAAGGCAAAGTCGACCTGGCGCTCCGGTCCCTTGAGATGGGCCAGCGCGGCGATCACGGCATCGGCATGCTCACCCGCCACGCGGCGCACGTCGTCGGCGAACAGATCGTCATCCATTTTTTCCACATCGGCCTGCGCCCCCTTGCCCTGCGCGATCGCTGCAAGACGCAGGAGAATCTGCCATTCCGGCGGCTGGCCGTCCGGGCGCGGCAGTGCCGGCTCGCTGAAGCGCGCGGCGTTGCGGTAGGCGAACTGCGGGAAGGCCGTGTCGTAATGCAGGTCTTCGAGCGGCGACAGGCCGGGAAGGATCACGTCGGCATGGCGCGTGGTTTCGTTGAGGTAGATGTCGACGCTGACCATGAAGTCGAGCTTGTCGAGCGCCGCGGCGAGCCGGCCGCCGTTGGGCGCCGACAGCACCGGGTTGCCGGCCACGGTGATCAGCGCGCGCACCTGCCCCGCTCCCGGCGTATCGATTTCCTCGGCCAGGCAGACCATGGGGAATTCGCCCATCACTTCCGGTGCACCCGACACGCGGCTCCTGCGGCGTCCTGTGCCCACGCCCTTGCCGATGCCGGGCTTGCCGATGGTGTTGGCGGCGAAGGCCGGCGCCTTGGCGAACATCGCGCCGCCTTCCTGGTCGAGATGTCCGGTGAGGACGTTGAGCACGTCGATCAGCCAGCTGCACAGCGTGCCGTATTCCTGCACGCAGGTGCCCATGCGGCCGTACACGGCGGCGCGTTCGGTGGCCGCCAGCTGGCGGGCAAGGCCGCGGATCGTCGCTGCGTCGATGCCGCAGCGCGCGGCCACCGTCTCCGGCGCGAACGCGTGCACCGCATGTTCGACCTCTGCCACGCCGTTGACATGTTCCGCAAGCCGTCCCAGGCGAACGAGCTTCTCGTCGAACAGCGTATGCACCATGCCGAGCAGGAAGTAGACGTCGCTGCCCGGACGGATGAAGTGGTGGGCGTCAGCAGCCTCCGCCGTTTCGGTGCGCCGCGGGTCGACCACCACGATGCGGCCGCCGCGTGCCCGCATGGCCTTGGCCTTGCCGCGGTAATCGGGAACCGTCCACAGGCTGCCGTTGGAAACGATCGGGTTGGCGCCGATGATGAGCAGGAAATCGCTGCGCTCGATGTCGGGCACCGGGAACGACAGCCAGTGGCCGAACATCAGGCCGACCGAAAGCTGCTTGGGCATCTGGTCCAGCGTCGAGGCGGAGAACAGGTTGCGCGTGCCCAGCGCCCGCGCCAGCCGCGCGAAGTACATGATCAGGCCGATCTTGTGCACCGAGGGATTGCCGGCCAGCGCGGCGACGGCATCCGGCCCGTGCTCGGCGAGGATGGGCGGCAGGCGCCGCTCGATCTCGGCGAAGGCCTCGTCCCAGCTCGTTTCGACGAAGCGGCCGTCGCGCTTGACGAGCGGCACGCGCAAGCGGTCCGGGTCTTCGTGCAAGTCCTTCAGGGCCACGCCCTTCGGGCAGATGTAGCCGCGGCTGAACACGTCCTCGTCATGGCCGCGGATGCTGATCACCTTGTTGCCGCTCAGCTTGAGTTCGAGGCCGCAGCAGGCCTCGCACAGCGGGCAGATCCGGTGGACGGTTTTTTCGGCGGTTTCGTTGGGCATGGATTGTCTCCTTGGGGTTGCCATTTCTCCATGTCATGGCATTTTTATCAATGTAGTCCCATTATGCGCGAACGGCGATTACCTTGCTGGTCATTGCCCATTCCCGGTGTAAGGATGTGGCGGCGCGAGGCAGTGTTTCGAGGGATAATGTCGCATCGGAAAATTGATGAGGTAACAATGGCCAACAAGCCCGCACGCACGCTCACCTTCAAGTGCTCGAAATGCGCAAAGCCGGTCACGGTGTATTTGCAGAAGGTCTCCGCCTGTTCGCACATCCAGCCTTACCAGGGTATCTGCTCCTGCGGCGAGGTCAAGCTCCACGCCATCGGCCAGAAAGACGCGGTCGAGTCCTATCTGGCATCGGGTGGAGCGAACTGGTCGCACCACCATCACCACTAACCATACGGACCGCAGAGCGGCCACACAGGCCGGGCGCCGCAGCGCCCACAGGAGGAATGCAACATGAGCGACAAGAATTTTTCAACGGAAGACTGGCGGCGCCTGCTGCGCCACCTCGGCGAAGACCCCGACCGCCAGGGATTGCGCGACACCCCGGAGCGCGTGGACAAGGCATGGAAGCACTGGACGTCCGGCTATGAGCAGAACCCGGCCGACATCCTGAAGGTGTTCGAGGACGGCGCAGAGAAGTACAACGAGCTGATCGTGGTGCGCGGCATCCCGGTGTACAGCCATTGCGAGCACCACCTCGCCCCCTTCTTCGGCTCGGCGACCGTCGGCTATACGCCCAATGGACGCATCGTCGGCCTGTCCAAGCTGACGCGCCTGGTGGATTGCTTCTCCAAGCGCCTGCAGGTGCAGGAGCGCCTCACCGTGCAGATCGCAGACGCGCTGATGGAACACTTGCAGCCGCTGTCCGTGGGCGTGGTGATCCGCTGCCGGCATATGTGCATGGAAAGCCGCGGCATCCGCACGCCCGGCGAGGAAACCGTCACCTCGGCCCTGCTCGGCGAAATGCGCACCAACCTCGGCCTGCGCACCGAGTTCCTGTCGCTCGCCCGCGAGAAGGACTGAGCGCAGAAGACATGCGCGCCGCGCACGGGACCTCCCTGGTCCTTGCCTGCTTCATGCCGGCGGCCTGCGTGGCGCGCATACCTGCAGCGTCATACCCGAGGCGCCAGGCGCTTCGCTCTACCTGTCCTGCGGCTCTTTATCGGCAACGGGCGTCGAATGGCTGGTAGGTTTCGCTTCGCTCTGCCCACCCTACGGTTCCTTGTTTGCATGCTGGGTTTCGCTGCGCTCTACCCAGCCTACGGTTCTTTATAGAGGACGGTAGGGTGGGTAGAGCGCAGCGAAACCCACCGCGCCCCTAGCCGCCTCCATCCACTCGCATCGTGACCGGAAAACCATCCTTGCCGGGATACGGTGGCGGTGCGAGATAGCGCCCCGATGTGAACGCCGCCGCAAAACAGCGCGATACCGCATGCACCGGCTTGACTGCCACATTGCGGGGACGTCCGTCTGGCTGGATGTCGGCGACCATGACAAAGGACTTGACCTCCTGACGTGGCGACTTCCCCCAGCAGCGGCGCATGGCGCCGGCCAGCGAGCGCGACGTGCCGCGGACCATTTGCTCGGGATAAGGGTGGAAGCGTTCGTCGTCTTCCGCTGCCTTCGCGATGGAAACCCGCTCGTCGAAGGTAGCGGGCACCTGTGCCGCAAGGGCAGGCATGCTCAGGAAAGCGGAACACAACAGGAAGACTGGTTTCATGGCTGCGCGCCGGGGCGTGAAAGAAAAATGGCAAGCACGCCCACCTTAGTACGCGCGGCAAAAAAATTCTGTAAGGAAGCGTAACGGCACGAAAAAAAAAGCCTCCACAACCTTTCGGCTGCGGAGGCGAATTACCAACAACGCCTGGAAAAAATCAGTTCGGCTCAGTTCGGTTTGTACTGCGCGAAGTGCTCGAATCCCTCGGTGCGGCTGAACGGGATCACCGTGCCGAGTGTGCCCGTTTTCGGGATCGAAAAGTCGCTTGCGGCGGAACGCTGCTGCACCTCCTTGGGCGAGCGTCCAAACCAGCGCCGGCATGCGCGGCAGAATGCGCTCGGGTCGGAGAAGCCGAGCTGGAAACTCAGCTTCTTGAGCGACAGGTCGCCCTTCTTCAGGTACTGGTAGGCCATCTCGCGCCGCGTGTCGTCGACCAGCTGCGTGAAATTCGTCCCCTCCTCGGCCAGCCGGCGCTGCAGCGTGCGCTCGCTCATCATCAAGCGCTTGGCCACTTCTTCCCGCAGCGGCTCGCCCTGGGCCAGCATGCCGGCCAGCAGGCCTTGCACGCGTTTGCTGAAGGTGTGCTCCGCCTGCGGCGAATTCTCCAGCCTGGCGAGCATGCGCAGCGTCCAGTTGCGCTGCGCCTGTGCGAGGTCGGCCAGCATGCGCAGTGCCCAGTCGGCCGCCATCGGGTTGTCGGTGCTGATCGGCACGCAGAGGTCGGCATCGTCAAACTGCATGGTGTTGCCGGGCATGTCGAAGCGAACCGTGCAGCCGAACGCGTCGATGTAGGGCTGGATGTTCTCCGGCTGCGGAAACGCGTAATGCACCAGCACCGGCTTCAAGTCTTCGCGGCCGGCGGCCGTGCGCAAGGTGCGCAGTACAAGGCACCAGACAAAATCGTAGTGCTGCTGCGGCACGCGGCGCTGTCCGCCGGGCAGGTGCAGGCTGACTCGCGTGCAGCCGTCGGCCTGCTCGATCGTGCTGTGCACCGTGGGCGATACCAGCGGCGTGTAGCGGACCAGGTTTTCGATGGCGGTCTTCACGTCCGGCGAGGCGCGCATGATGTGGCCCATCAGGCCGGAGCGGTCCAGCGGCTGGGGCAGCGCTGCCTTGATGCCGAGCAGCGGGTCGCCCGATGCCTGGGTCGCCGTTTCCCACAGATGGCTGAGCTTGTCAGACAGCGTGAGCGCGTCGTCCGCCATGCATTCCGATTCTTCCAGTCCCGCCTGGCGGAAGAATGCATCCACGTCGAGGCCACGCGCTGCCAGGCGTGCCTTGATACCGCGTACCAGATCAATCGCCGACGAATATGTCATGTTGTTCCCCTTGTTCTTTTGTCGTTCCCGCTGCCGACGGCCGCGCGTAAGGCTGCACCGGCATCCACTGCAAGCTGCGTCATGCGTGCATCACGGCGTGATGGCGGTGCGCAGGCGCGCGCTGATGCGCTCACGGAACTGGTTCAGTTTCGGGTCGATGGTCGGGCGCGAATCGGCGGCGATTTTCTCGCCGAGCGCTTTCTGCATGTCCGGCACCAGCGCCTCGAACTTTTTCTTGACCGGCGATTCGAGGATGGCAATGATCTGCCGCAGTTCGTCTTCGGTGAATTGTTCCGCGAGCATCGGCACCACCGTGGTCGGGACCAGTTTCTGGGCGCTGGCACGCACCACCGGACTGTTCTCATCGAGGAATTTCTTCGCTTCCGCAGCAACGTCGCGCATCACCGCATCACGTCGCTCGGTCGGAACGCGGCCCTGGATCACCGCACGCGCCTGTCCGACCGCATCCGTTACCGGGTCCTGCAGCATCGACTGTGCAAGCGCATCCACTTGCCAGAGCTGGAGAACGCGCTGTACCAGTTCCTGCTTCGCCGGCGGGATCGCCTTCGGTGTTCCGGCTGCGCTGGCGGCGCCGGCAGCAAGGATGAGGGTGATTGCAATCGCGGATTTGAACATGGTGTGTCTCCTCTCAGAAAAATTGTCCATTGCTAGAAACGCTTGGTGATGGTCAGGCCGAGATACTTGACGCGGATCCCGCCGGCGACATCGAGGCCTGCGTAGGGGTTGTAGACAATGTTGAAAAATTTGTCGCAGTTCATGTTGCAGCTGCCGTTGGCCGGAACGAAGTAGTCGCCCTTCATATAGCTGGCGGCAATGCTGATATCAGTCTTCTCGCTGATCTTGTAATTGGCGCCGATGCTGTAGATCTTGGTATCCGGCAGCGGCGCGACGAGGTCGATCTTGTCCTTCGGGATCGAGCTCTTGCGCGGCTCGTAGCCGAAGCGCATGGTCAGCTTGTCGTTGACCTTCACCTGCATGCCGTAGCCGAAGTGCAGCGTGTTCTTGTAGCCGCGCGGGATCGACAGCCGGGACGGATCGGGCACGCCGAACAGGCGGGCCATCTCCAGCAGCTTGATGGGCTGGTCGAACTCGAAGGTCATCGCATCCCAGCTTTTCCAGTTGGCGTAGTTCGCATCGACGTTGAACTGGAGGCGCGCGGTCGGCTTGAACTTGAAGCCGACCTGCACGCGGTGCGGAAACGGGATCGTGGCGCTGACGTTGCCCTTCTGTTCTTCCGGAATCGTCTGCGGCATGCCGAGGATGCCGGCGGCGATCGGACCGAGCAGGCTCGAATGCATGCCCTCCACGAAGCGCCGGAGCATCGGTTCGGCGCGGATGGTGTACTGGCCGGACACCTTGGTCTTCGATCCGCCCTGGTACACGAAGCCGACCCCGAGCCAGTCCACCGGCTCCCACAGCACGCCGATGTTGATCGTCGGGTCGACGTGGGCGGTCATGTTCAGGTCGATGCTGGCCGCCTTCTTGAACGGATTGATCCGGCCTTCCTCGCCGCCGCCGCACAGGCCGAATGTGAAGGTGTCGAGGATGTTGCCGCCATTCTGCGGGCACCACCCCTCCTGCACCTTGCCGACGATGCCCAGCAGTTCGTTGGGCATGCGCATGTCGGTGTTCAGGATGAACGCCTGGTGCGCGAGCGGCACCGAGGCGCCGATGCTCAGGGTATCCGATACCTTGTAGCCGACCGCAGGCGCCGCGAACACGAGACGCTGCAGGTGCACCACCTTGCCGCCGAAGCGGCCGGGGTCGTTCGGGTCCTTGGTGCGATCGGTACTCATCGCCTGGCTGACGTAGTTGCCGACGCCGAAGGTGAACGGAGAACCGGGTTTGTTGTAGGCCAGGCCGAGCCCGGGCAGGACCACGCCGGGCAGGCGCCATCCGGGCAGGCCGACGCCCGGGATATAGACGCGCTGGTGCATCGGGCCGGTGGACGTGCCGTTGAGCGGATCGTCCTTGAAGCCGCCGATGCTGAAGTTCTCGCCCTGCCGGAAGGACGCCGGTGCGCGCAGCGACACCGCGCCGAACGACTCGGTATGCATTTCGCCGGTGATGCGCGCCAGTCCCGCGGGATTGAAGTGGATCGCATCGGTTCCCGGAGGATCGGCCGTCACGGCATTGCCGAGCGACATGGCGGTCGGGCTGGTCAGCAGGTTTTCCGTCAGCGCCGCGTGTGCCGGCGGCAGCGCGCTCGACAGCAGCAGGCCGGCGATCGGCAGCAGCCGCGTTCGGTACCGCCTGTGTTTGCTCGAACAGGTCATCATCTCGGCACCGCCCTATCAGAACGACAGCGGCATGCTGAGGCCAAGGGTGAAGTCGGGCGAGTCGTTGGTCAGGCCGATGCCTGCCGTGATGTTGAGCGTCGTCTTCGGCGAAATGCGGTAGCCGATGCCGAGGTTCAGCATGCCCGAAGTCTGCGTCTTGGTCTTGGCGGTGGTGCCGTCGCGGAAGTACAGCCGCGCGCCGCGCGAGATCGTTTCCTGGATCGAGACCGAGGTCGAGATGCCATAGGAAAGCGCATACGCGAAGCCGAGGCCGAAGCCGATGCTCGGGCCCGGATCGACGCGGGTGAGCACGCGGCTGCCGCGGATCTGCGACAGGTCTTTCGCATCGCCGCTGTAGCTCAGGTTGAGCGAGCCGAACAGCGCGACCGGATCGACGATGTGGTTGACGTTGACGCCGGCGCTGATGGTCGGCACGCCGGAGCCGGTGGCGAGATCCTGGTTGGCATCGACCTTGAACGGGCTCTTGCCGGTCGGCAGGCGCAGGTTGCTGGTGAACGTGATCGACGGACGGCCGCGCCTGGTTTCGAAGGGCTGGAAACGCGCGCCGATGCCGATGTCGCCCAGCGAGTGGGAGAAGCCGTCGAAGGACGGGTTTTCCGAATACTTGCTCACCAGAGGCAGGCTCACGCTGGCGGTAAGGTTGTCGCGCAGGCCGTAGTCCACCGAAATGGTGTTGGTGATCTGGTGGGCGCTGTCGTTGTTGATCTCGAACAGGGTCAGCTGCCCGCTGCTGAGGTCGGCGTTGATGCGCTCCTGCCCGACATAGGAATAGCTGAAATCATAGGTCGCCTGGATCTTGCCGCGGCGGATCAGCGAGTACTGCTTGTCCACGGCGGTGAGCGTCTGCTTGAGCAGCGTGGTCTGGTCGGTATCCCCCTCCTGCTTCTTCAGCGCGTCGCGTGCGGCGGCGCTGTCGGTGCCTCCCTGTTGCGCGTAGGCCGGCAGCATCAGCACGGCAGCAATGAAACCAACCAATGGACGAATTCTCATGACGACTCCCTTAAATTAGATGTAATGACGGCGTTGCGGTCCTGCGTCGTTCAGTTCCTGCGCAGGTAGACACCGCCGAAACCTGAGTTGAGCGCACGTTCCATGGTGTACGCGTTACCCAGCGGCTGAAGACTTGCCTGGTCCCGGACGCGGTCCATGTCGAACACGCCGAGTTCCTGGTCGGACAGCGCGAGTTTTCCGAGCGCGGGCCGGTTCTTCGGGGGGTAAAGGATGAACAGGGTGTTGCGGTCCCACAGCGAGGCAAACTCGTCCACTGCGAGGACGATGTTCCCGGCAGACGGATCGGCGAGGTACACCAGCCCGTCGCGGATGCCGCGGAACACCACGAAGTGCTTGAAGCCCGCGTAGTCGATCGGCACGATGGCTGGATGCTCGAGCGACACGAGGTCCTTGACCTCGGCACGGAAGCCGCCGCTTTCGATGCCCAGCGATGCGACATAGCGCTTCATGTCGAGCAGGGAAAAGCCGCGGCGCTCGATGATCTTTTCCTTCTCGCCGCGTTCGAGCATGCCTTCCATCGCCTGCTGCTCGGTGACGTCGAGGCCGAGATGGTTGACCAGCAGCGTGACCAGTGCGGCCGAGCCGCAGCTGTAGTCGTAGGCCTGCCGGACGATATTCTGGTACTTGAGCTGGGACAGCGGCTCGATACGCACCGCTTCGGTGATCGGGCCGCCGCCGACGACCGATTGCGGCAGCTCGAATTGTCCTTCCGGCCGGTCCATGACACCGAACCGTTCCGCGACCCCGGCCTGCGCAATGCCAAAGGCAACTGCGCCAAGCAAGATCATGAACATGTGTTGTTCCCCTTCATGTCTTCTCCTCGACTGGATGTTGGTAAATCGTCGCGATGTCCCTCGCGATCGGCCTTTCAAGAGGCGATGCTGTCCGTCATGAAATTGACTTTCTGACAGCTTGCCGAGTGGCTTTAAATGTACGAGTTAACAGGGCGACAAGAGGTCATCCGATCGGACGAGACGCGATTGCGCCGTATCAAGCGCGGAGCAGTTTGGATGCAGGTGTTTGCATTGCCTGTGCGCACATTCGTTTGTGCGCAATCAATTCGATTGCCTGCAAGCGAGTATCCGCGCGGCATTCGGGAATGCTGCAATGCACGCCGGAGAAGAGACATGCTGCGGCGGCCGGCCGCAGCACCAAGTGGAAGAGCTCAGGTGATGATGCCGAGGCGGCGTGCGATCGAGATCGCTTCCGTCCGGTTGTGTGCGCCGAGCTTGAGATTGATATTACGCAAGTGGGTCTTGACGGTGGTGACGGAGACGAAGAGCTTTTCTGCGATGGCTTGGTTGCCGCAGCCTTGCGCAAGGAGCAGCAGCACATCGAGCTCTCGTTCCGTGAGCTCGCCGCCGGACGAGTGCGCGACGGCATCCGGCACCTGCGGGATATCGGCAGGCGCCCGCACCTGCTGCACCCGCGCGCGGTGCATGATGCGCTCGGAGAAGCTGCGCAGCGCATTGTTGTCCGGCGCCGCCGCCTCCTGCATGCCGTCGAGCATTTCACGCACCAGCACGAGCAGCGACTGCCCTTCATCCTTGAATACCCGGACGAAGCCCTCTTCCATTGCATCCTGCATGGTCTCGCGTATGGTGCGCAGCGCCGGGTTGCGCTGGCCGGCATGCGACAGCGCGAGCGCATACAGGACCTTGACGCGCAGCGCGTAGCGCATGCGGCCGCGTGCGTAGGCATCCTGCAGGTGCTCCTTCAATAGCGGCAGGACTGACGCGGCCTGCCCGGTATGGATCTGGATGCGGGCGCTGCCGAGGAAGGGGCTTTCGATATCGGTGGCGATCATCTGCATGTCGCGGCGCTGCCAGGATGGCGCAGCGCCCACGAGCGCGAAGGTCGAACGGGCCTCGTCGATATCGCCTTGCAAGAGCGCGGCGCGCGCCATTTCGAGGCGGGCGGCATCGATCACGCGCGGCAGGCGGCGCTGCATGCCGGACTGCTCCAGCTCCAGCAGCACCTGCAGCGCATCGTTGGTGCTGCCTTCGAGCCGCAGGATGCGCGCGTAGATGACATGGCTGGCGATCAGCTGGTCCGGGATGCCGGCGTCCTTGACCAGCGGCAGGTAGAGTTTGAGCAGGCGCTTGGATTCCACCAGCGAATCCATTTCATACAGCACTTCGGCGAGATACAGGCTGGCAAAGCCGCTCTCGGCGCCGTCTCGGCCGCGCGTGCCTTCGGGCGAAATGCCGAGCAGCGCGCCCATGCGGGTTGCGCTGGATCGCAGCTGTTTCTGCGAATCATCGCCGATCAGCGCCAGCAGGCGCGCGCATGCTGCACGCAGGTTGCCCTGCACCAGGTCCAGCATGCCGCGCACATAACCGGCAACCGCCATGCTGAACAGCGGGCCCACGGCCGGATGTTCCTGCGTCGCCTGGTCCAGCAGCACGCGGGCTTCGCGGTAGCGGGCAGTGGTCGCGTAATAATAGGCGCAGCCGATCATGAGCATGCTGCGCAGCACCGGTTCGCGCGCGGCACTGCCAAGGATGTGGGGGTCGTCCCACATCGGCGCGGTTTCTCCCGCGCGGTCGAGCATCATCAGGCTGAAGGTGCGCAGCACATGGTAAGTCGAGTGCGAGACGGGCGATGCGCCGTCGGCGTTGGTCACGGTTTCGAGCAGGTGCAGCGCTTCCTCGCTCCTGTTGATGTGCAGCAAGGACCAGCAGTAGACCGAGATCAGGTTCGGGTAAGCCACGAGGTGGCGGCGGTCCAGCGTATCGAACCAGCGCGCCAGCAGCCGCACCCGTCCCTGCAGGAAAAGCGATTGCGCGTTGCGCTCCAGCAGCTCCAGCACATAGGCGGTATCGCCGGAGGCGATGGCATGATCGATCGCCGGTGTGGGACGGTTCTGCTCCATATACCAGGCGGCGGCCCGGCGGTGAAGCACCGCCGCGAGGCCGGGATACTCGCGCTCGAGCTGGGCGCGCAGGAAGTCGGCGAACAGCGGGTGGTAGCTGAACCAGGTGCGCTGCTCGTCGAGCGGCGTCATGAACATGTTGGAGCGCTCGATCTCCTGCAGCAATGCCTTGCCGTCGTCGTGGCCGGTCACGGCATTGCAGCTGTCCGCGCAAAACTTTTGCAGCACGCTGGTCTGCAGGATGAAGTCCTGCAAGTGGCGCGGCTTCTGCGCCAGCACGTCTTCGGCCAGGTAAGAGGCGATGGAGGTGTGCGATCCGGAAAAGGTACGGATGATGCGGCGCGGGTCCTCGCTGCCTTCGAGCGCCAGCGATGCGAGCCAGAGGGCGGCGGCCCAGCCGCCGGTCACGGCATGCAGTTTCTCGACATCCTGGTTGTCCAGCTTCAGCCCGCGCTTCTCGCGCAGGAAGCTTGCGCTTTCTTCGAGGCTGAAGCGCAGCTGGGCGGCATCGATTTCCAGCAGATGCTGGCGCGCGCGGAGACGGCCGACCGACAGCATGGTCTGCACGCGCGAGCCGATCACCAGCTTTTGCTGCGGCCCGAGCATGTCGATCAGTTGCTGGACGACGGCCAGCACGGCCGGGTTCTGGAGATGCTCGAATTCGTCGAGGATCAATGTAAACGGCAAAGGCGTCGATGCCAGCGCATCGGCCAGCTCGAAGCTGCCATCCTGCCGCAGGCGCGAATCGAACAGGCCGCGCACCGTGGGCGCGCCGCGGTTCATCTGCGCGAACGCCTGCGCGAGGCAGGACATGAAACGGTCGAGGTCGTTGTCGCCGGCATCCAGCGTGAGCCACGCGGCGGCCCCGCCCTCCTGCCTGCACTCATCATGTATACGGCGCAGCAAGGTGGTGATGCCGAATCCCGCGGGGGCCTGCACGAGGACGAGCTTCGCGCCCGCCGCATGGCGTATGCGCTCCATCACATGCTCGCGCGCGAGGCACGCTTCCGCAGTGGCCGGCGGACGGAACTTGGATGGATGGGAACGCAGGACAGCAGGACGTTCCGGCACCTGATAAGGAATAGCAGCCAATCAAGCAACCCGCATTAGTAAACAAATCGAACGCGCAAGGACACGCAGTGCAAGCTCCGAAGGTGTGACTGTCGGGAACCATGAGGTTACATAAGATTGTCATTGAAACAATAGAGTGCACACTCTAAAAACATCGTCCGATCGGTGGGTGTGCAGTGCAGCACGGCGACCGGCGGCGCGGCTCGCGCGCGCTTTCTTTCGAGGCGGAAATGCCGTCTTCGGCGGTGGCTTTCACGGCCAATGATTTGGCTCGTCCAGTCACAGCGGCGGTCCCCGTTGTCAATGGGAGCTGACCTACTATGAAGGCTCTTAGTATTGTTGAAATATTAAGAGCTGTACGACACCGGTTCTAGCGTTCGGCGGGTGGGTAAATCGCCTGTCGAACAGTACAAGGTGTTTCCACAAGAAACATGGAACCGGCGCTCGCGGCATGGGAAGAAAAAATCTTTTTACACCACGTTATCTCAATTGGAGACTTTATATGAAACTGTTCAAGAAGACCGCAATCGCCGCTGTTCTGTCCGGCCTCTCCATGGCTGCTTCCGCAATGACCCCGATCGCTGACGAAGGCCTGAGCCAGGTCGCCGGCCAGGACGGCGTGTCCATCGCTGCCAGCCTGAGCATCAACATCGGTTCCTTCGTCTACACCGATACCGACGCCAACGGCGGTTCGATCAGCTTCAACAACATCGGCGTTCATGGCCTGATCGCCGGCACCCTGGACATCATCAACCAGGCCACGTTCGAAACCATCCTGGCGAACTCCTTCGTGACCTTCCCGAGCACCTTCTACAGCGGCGGCGATGTCGTCCAGATGGCTGTTCCGGCAGCGATCACGGTTCCGACCGCAGCACTGATCGACGTGACCGTCCAGTCCATCCGCATGGGCAACAACACTGCTTCCTTCGGTTCGATCGCAATGAACGACATCGACCTGCGCGGCACGACCGTCTGGATGTGGGCTCACTAATCCAGGCATTCGCTGGAGTCCCATCCTAGCTTAGCTGGCAGCCCCCGGCGCATGCCGGGGGCATTTTTTCCGCTTCCTTTGTTCAAGAGCAAGCATGATCCGTGTCTGCCTCGCGGCGCTCGGCGCTGCCGCCACATTGCACGCCGGAACAGCATCGGCCCAACTGAGTCCGCTGTCCGAGCAGGAACTGTCCGCCCATCACGGCCAGGGCTTCCTGGTGCTGACCAACAGCAGCCACGGCGGCCATGATTTCACGCGCATCGCGCTTGGCGCCGACGTGACGCTGAACGCGAATTTCCGCAACATCCGCCTCGGCGAATACAACTACGCGCCGCGCAACGGCAGCGGCGCGGATATCGACATTCCGCTGTTCCAGTTCGGGCGCAGCGACGGCACAGAGGCGCAGCGCCTGGTGCAGATCACCAATCCCTATTTCGAATTCGTCTATAAGAATGCCGGCGACGCCGCGACCCGTGAAGTGGTCGGCATGCGCTTCGGTTTCGAATCCATCGCGGGCGACATCGGCCTGACCCTGAATACCCTGAGCGGCTCGATGCTGGTCGACGGCGGCGCCGCCGGCATGCTTGACTCGCGCACCGATCCCGGCGGCGGCAAGCGCTGGGACGGCGCCTGCACCGCACCCTGCCTGAACTTCGCGCAGATGGGCGGCGTGCGCGCCGGCGACGTCAACGGCCCCAGCCGCGACTTCTGGATCGCAGCGCTGAAGTCGGCGGTGCAATTCCAGGCTCCTGCGAACATGCCTCAGGCACCCGACCTTGCCCAGGCCGGCGTCTGGCTCAACTGGCGCGACCGCCTGAGTGCGCTCGCCGGCATGCCGCCGCCCAACCTGCCGCCGACACGGTGAACGCATGACGCGACCGACCCTGCATCCACGCCTCGCATGCTGCGCAATCGCGCTGGCATGGTCCACCGCGAGCGCTCAGGGCTTGCAGCCGCTGTCCGACGATCTGCTGTCCGCCGTCCAGGGACGGGACGGCGTGAGCTTCGACCTGTCCGGCTTCACCATGTCCGGCGATGCGCGCTTCACCTATCACGCCCCTGCGCCGTCGGCCGCGAGCGCCTACATCGGCAGCATCTACGCCACACGCTCCGACGATGCCGCCAATCCCTTCGGCGATCCGTACCGTATCGATATCGTCAGGGGCGCACCCGGCATGGCCGACATCATCACGCTGGCCTTCCCCGAGAACGCCAGCGGCGCGCAGAAATGGCAGGCCGCCTACGATTGGGGCGTGAACGCGGACGGCATCGCCTTCGAAGGCGGCAGCGTGGTGCTCAAGGATGTGGCCTTCTACGGCGGCGGCTTCCAGTGGACGACGCCGCGCGTCAATGAAGGCATCGCCTTCGGCCTCGGCCTTCGCATGGAGGTGGGCAACCTCTTGCTGCGTCCGCGCGGCCGCGACGACATCACGCAGGCGGAACCGGCGAGCGTCACCGAACAGATGAACATCCGAGGATTGCGCATCGGCGCGGTCGACAGCAGCGGCAATTTCCTCAACACGCCCTGGCGCATCGCGGACGTTACCTCGCAGCCGGGAATTTTCAATGCGGTCACGGATGACGCCGGCAACTCCCGCCTGCGCATCGGCATCGACTGGCCCGACGCCAACGGCGCCCCGCTCGGCGGCATGCAGATCGACAACCTGTCCTTCCGCAGCGACGTGAGCGGCAATGTCGACCTCGGTTCGAGCAGGATCGGTTCGATGCAGATCCAGTACATGGACATCAGATTCAAGCCCTGATATGCGCAGAACACTTGCTTTCATTCTGACGACGATCTGCATCGCGCAAAGCGCAGCGGCCCAGCAGGCGCTGGACGACGCGGCGCTGTCGGACGTGAGCGGCGCCGACGGCGTCAACTTCGCGATGCACCTGTCGCTCAATGACCCGACGCTGGCCAATCCGTCAACCGACAGCAGGATCTCGATGGGATTCCATGTGGACGGCCGCACCACGCACGTGGTGGTGCGCAACCTGCGCGGGCAGCTCGATGTGTTCGGGCTGTCGCTCGATGTGGAAAAGAAGCCCGACGGTTCCGATTACCTCGCGATCGGTTTGCCGGGTTACGTCAAGTACACCGATTTCGGCTTCGAATCCCTGAGCGTGCAGACCGACGCCGCCGGCCCGGTCAGCGGCGACCTCGGCCGGTTTTCGGTCAACGGCACGGTGAACATGCAGGGCCAGCTGAGAATGTGGGCGCACTGACGCCGTATCACACCGCCAGCGGCACGCGGTGCATCAGCAGCAATGCATGGAATTCGCTCGCGGCCACCGGGCGGCTGAACAGGTAACCCTGCATGCTGTGGCAGCCGTTGTCGATCAGGAAGCGTTTCTGCTCCGTCGTCTCGACGCCTTCCGCCACCACCCGCAGGCGCAGGCTGTTGGCGAGCGCAATGATGGCGCAAGTGATCGCCGTGCCGGCATCGGTGCCGATGTCATGCGTGAAGGACTGGTCGATCTTCAGCTTGTCCAGCGGGAAGCGCTTGAGCTGCGACAGGCTGGAATAGCCGGTGCCGAAGTCGTCGATGGAAAACGTCACGCCGAGCGCGCGCAGCTCGCCCATCACCGCCACCACGCGCTCCGGGCGCTGCATGATCATGCTCTCGGTCAGCTCCAGCTCCAGGCACTCGGGCGCCAGTCCGGTCTCTTCCAGCACCGCGCGAACTTGGCGGGCGAAATCATCCTGGCGGAACTGCCGCGCCGACACATTCACCGCCACCTGCAATCCTTCGAAACCCTGCTCGTGCCAGCGCCGCGTCTGCCGGCATGCCTCGCGCAGGACCCACAGTCCGATCTCGATGATGTGCCCGCTCTCTTCGGCAATGGGGATGAAGCGCGCCGGCGACACCATGCCCAACTCCGGATGCGTCCAGCGTACGAGAGCCTCCATGCCGGTGATGCGTCCTGTCTCTAGCTCGACCTGCGGCTGGTACACGAGATGGAACTCCCCGCGCTGCAGCGCCAGGCGCAGGTTGCTCTCGATCTGCAGCCGTTCCGTCGATGAGCGGTTCATTTCCTCGCAAAAGAACTGGTAATTGCGCTCGCCCGCCTCCTTGGCATGATGCAGGGCGACATCGGCATGCTTGATCAATACGAGCGGCGTGGTGCCGTCCTCGGGATAGATGCCGATGCCGATGCAGGCGCTGATATTCACCTCATGCCCTTCCAGCGCGAACGGACGCGACAGTTCGTCCAGCACGCGTTCGGCCAGCACTGCCGCGTCGCGCGGATTGGCAAGGTCTTCCATGATGATGACGAACTCGTCGCCGACGTGGCGCGTGACGGTATCGGCGCCCCGCATCGCGCCGCGCAGCCGTTCCGCCACGGCGACCAGCAGGCGGTCGCCGATCTGGTGGCCGAGCACCTCGTTGATATGCGCCAGCCGGTCGAGGTCGACGGCCAGCAGCGCGACGTGGCTATGGTCCCGTTCCGCCGCCTTCAGCGCATGAGCGAGGCGGTCGTGCAGGAAGGCACGGTTAGGCAAGCCGGTCATGCCGTCGTAGAGCGAAAGCCGTTCGATTTCGCGCCGCGCCTCCTCCTTGTCCAGCCGCCTGTGCTCGGAAATGTCGACCATGATGCCGCGCAGGCCGGCAGGCCGGCCGTCACGCATCTCGATGCTGATCAGGTCCCTGAGCCACACGGCCCTGCCGTCGCGCGCGACCATGCGGTACTCGTGGCAGCGCCTGGGCGACTGCGCGTTCCATCCCGTACAGTGCTCGATGGCCAGCCCGACGTCGTCCGGATGGAGATGCGCTTCCCAGAAACCTTCTTCCAGCCAGTCTTCAGGGGCATAGCCGAGGATGCGCCGCGCCTGTTCGCTGACAAAAGTGAAACGAAAAGTCCTTGGATCGGCTTCCCACACGATGCCATCGATGCTGTTGACCAGCGTCTCCAAGCATAGGCACGCGCTGTCCGTGGTCTGGTCCACCGCTTGTCGTACTTCGGGAGAGGTGCGTGTGAGCATGGGGGATGTCTGGTCGGGTTCGTCGGGCTTGCCGTAAGACAGCAACTTGCGTGCCACACGGTAAATGAGGGACTGGTCAAGGATTCACGCGCCGAATGCGGGAATTTCCTGAAAACGGGAAGCCGGAATTTCCTGCTTGTAGGAACGGCTGCCGGCAATCGAGGTGTGCTACGCTGCCTCAATCATGAAATGCCCCATTGCAAGATGAACATCAAGGCCTATTTCCCCAGCCGCGGCATCGGCGCCTACCTCGCTGCCGCCTTTTCCGGGCTGTCTATCCTGCTCACGGTCATCCTCGTCGAAGTGATCGGCCTGACCGCCACCGCCCAGGTCAAGTCGAACATCGGCAACGGCCTCGCCGAACTCGCGCTGCAGACCTCGGACAAGCTCGACCGCGGCATGTTCGAGCGCTACCGCGAAGTGCAGCTGATGGCGCAGCGCAAGGACCTGACGTCGGCCAACAGCGACGCCCGCGACGCCGACGACAAGCGCATGGTGCTCGATGCGCGTCAGGAGACTTACCGCTACTACGCCTGGATCGGGCTGGTCGATACGCAAGGCAAGGTGATGGTCGCCACGCAAAAGATGCTCGAAGGCGCCGATGTGTCGCAGCGTCCCTGGTTCCGCAACGCGCTGGCGGGCATCCATGTCGGCGACGTGCACGAGGCCGTGCTGCTGGCCAAGCTCCTGCCCAGCGTGAACAACGAACCGAAGCGCTTTGTCGATGTCGCCTTCCCCTTCGCGGACAAGGACGGCAAGATCCGCGGCGTGCTCGGAACCCACCTCTCCTGGGAGTGGGCACGCGAGGTGGAGCAATCGGTGATGGAACCGATCGCCGCGCGGCGCAAGGTGGACTCCATGATCCTCAGCTCCGACGGCACGGTGCTGCTCGGTCCGCCCGGCCTGCAAGGCAAGAAGCTGGCGCAGCCCAGCGTGCGGGCCGCGCGCGAAGGCAGGAACGGGTTCGTGGCCGAAGACTGGCCGGACGGCCGCCGCTACCTCGTCGGCTACAGCAAGGGCAAGGGCTACGGCCCCTACCCCGGCCTTGGCTGGACGACCCTGGTGCGCCAGCAGGTGGAAGATGCCTACCAGCCGGTGCGCCGCATCCAGCGCACGGTGCTGGGCAGCGGTATCGTGCTGGCGCTGCTGTTCTCGCTCCTCGGGCTGTTCGCTGCGCGCCGCATCAGCCGCCCCATGCAGGAACTGGCCGGTGCCGCCCAGAGCGTGCAGCGGCGCGAATCGTCGCAGATTCCCTTCGATCCCTCTGCGTATTCGGAAGTGCGAACGCTGACGGCCTCGCTCAATGCGCTGGTTTCGAACCTGCTGCAAAAGGAAAGCGATCTGAAAGAGCTGAACCTGACGCTCGAACGGCGTGTCGAGCAGCGCACGCGTGAACTCGAGCAGGCGCTGGCGGAAGTGCGCGCCAACGAGAAGCGCATTCAGGCGATCATCGCGAGCGCGCAGGACGCCTTCATCGCGGTCGACCTGAACGGCCGCATCGCCGACTGGAATGCCGCCGCCGAGCGCATGTTCGGCTGGAGCAGCGAGGAAGCGATCGGCAAGCCGGTGGCGGAACTGATCGTGCCGGGAAGGTTCAGGGAGCGCATCCTGCACGGCATGCGCCATTTCAACGAGACCGGCCAGACCGGGGCGCTCAATCGCCGCCTGGAACGTGTTGTCATCAACCGCAAGGGCGAGGAAATCCCGGTCGAGGTGACCATCGCCCTCGCCGGCACGCGCGACACGTACTTCTTCAGCGCCTTCCTGAACGACATCTCGGAACGCAAGAAGGTCGAGCGGATGAAGAACGAATTCATTTCCACCGTCTCGCATGAGCTGCGCACGCCGATGACCTCGATCCGCGCCTCGCTGGCGATGCTGGCCGGCGGATTCGCCGGCGAACTGCCGCAAGACACGCGCGAACTGATCGACATCGCCTACGTCAGCTGCGAGCGCCTGGTGCGCCTGATCAACGACGTGCTGGACATCGAAAAGATCGAATCGGGCAACATGGAATTCGACCTGCGCACGCAGCCCCTGCTGCCCCTGCTCGAGCAGGCGGCGGATGCCGTGCGCGGCAATGCCGACAGCGCGGATGTGCGGCTCGAAGTGCAATGCGCGGACAGCGGCCTGCACGTCCATGCCGACCACGACCGCATGATCCAGGTGCTGGTCAACCTGCTGTCCAATGCCATCAAGTTTTCTCCGGCCGGGGCAGCGGTAACGCTGCGCGCCGAAGGTGGAAAGGAGAAGGTGCGTGTGGAAGTTGCCGACCGCGGCCCCGGCATTCCGGAAGACTTCCGGGACCGCATCTTCCAGAAATTCGCGCAGGCGGATTCGACCGATTCGCGCCAGAAGGGCGGCACCGGGCTCGGCCTGAGCATCTGCAAGAGCATCGTCGAGGAACACGGCGGCAGCATCCGCTTCGAGACTGCTGCCGGGCGCGGCACCACCTTCATCGTCGAATTGCCCGCCGGCGCTACTTGAGTTCGTGCAGGGCGATGCCCGAGAACGCGGGCCAGGCGGCGAAGACGGACTCGAGTTCCGGCAGCAGGTTCAGGAGCCGGGACGGGTCGCGGTGGAAGCTGGTGGCGCTGCCGTCGAACACCGACTGCGACTCCAGCCGGAAAGCCGGGCCGAGGGGATTGCGCCGCGCCTCCTTGAGCAGCACCAGCACCGGCGTCTGCTCCACCCGCACCAGCCACAGCTCGCCTTCCTGCGCACGCGCATAGCGGCGCTGCTGCTCGGCATCGACCGGCCCCGCTTCGAGCGCGATGCGCACCTTCTTGCCGTGTACCGTTCCCCAGTCAAGGAAGGGCACGGCGAAACGCCGGATCTGTTCGGGATCGGTGCGGTAGTTCATGACGTTGACCGCGCTCGCCGCCGCGGCCAGCCCCTTCATCAGCTCGGCCTTGCCGGCCCACCAGAACGGCACGACGAATTCCAGCGGCAGTCCCTGCGCCGCGCGCTGTAATGCGCGTGCGAGAGCGGTGTAGTGGCGGTCAAGTTCGGACGCCGAAAGTTCGTAGCCGGGCAACAGGTAATGTTCGATGTCGAACTGCATGCCAGCCAGCCGCGCGTCCGGCTCGACGCCGGCGTTGTAGGCGGCATAGGCGCGCGCCCGCGCCACCGTCTTGGCATGCTCGTCCGGCAATACCATGCGCGGATCGCCGTCCACGCTCCATACCGCCACGCCCGCGGCATGGGCACGGCGCACGAAGGCGGCGAGCGCTTGCGGATCCTGAACCGCATCGCCGGATACGGGCACGGAAACGAACAGCGTGCGCACGCCCTTCTCCGCTGCCTGCGCGAGGACGGCTTCCGGTTGCGCCAACCATGCCTTGGCATCCCAGACCCATGCCGAACGCGGAGCAGGTTGCGATGCCTGCGGCGCCAGCCTGAGGTCTTCCAGCACGAGTTCGGCTGCATGCGGTGGACAGGCGATGGAGAAGGAGCGCCAGCCGGCGCGGTCGAATCCGGTATGAGGAAGTGCGATCGCCTGCCGGCCGGCGCCGATCGTTCCCAGGCGCAGTGCGCTCTCCTTCGCCGCGCCCGCCGCGTCGGCCATCGACACCTCGAAGCGCCCGCTTGCATCCGCCTGTAGCTTCAACTCCATGCGTGCGAGCGGGAGATACCATGGGGCGGCCAGGATGACCCCGGCGGGCAGGGAGCCGGGGCGGCATTGCAGGTGCAGCCTGCCGCCGTCGAGCCGCACCTGCACGCGTTCCTCCACGCCGAAGACGCGCGGTTTCAGCGTACGCAGGAGGTTTTCGAGCATCGGCATGGGTTGCGCACGTTCGGGTGCGGCCGGTCCGCCGGAGCCGGTCGCGCTGCCGATGTTGAACTTTCCGTCGCGCTCGGGCCCTTGCAGGAGGATGCGCTCTCCGAGCGCTTGCGCGGCAGAGGATGAAAGGGGATGGATGGCGGCGATCGCATCCGCCGGCACCGGCAGTTCCACCCGGCTGCAACCCGGCACGGGATCGGCGCCGGCAAGCAGGCGCATGCGTGTGCCGTCAGGGCGCACAAGTTCGGCGGCGGCAGTCCCCTCCGCCTCCTCCGTATGCGGACACAACTGCAAGGATGCCGCCTGCACACCTGTCGCCATCATCAGGAATCCGAAGATCGCGGCGCGCATCGGTCACACCTTGCGCTGCCAGTTTCCCTTGCGCGTCATCGCGCCCCAGCTCGCCTCGCCTTCCGTGGCCCAGCGGTACAGGCCGACGAGGCGCCACCAGCTGTTGATCTGCCGGTAGCCGAAATTTTCCAGCACGACGACCAGCGCCAGCATGGCCAGGTGGCGCGGCTCCGGGTAGATGTGGAAGGACATTTCCTCCAGCAGCAGCCCGGATGCGGAGAGCAGGATGCCCAGGCCGATCGCAACGAACAGGAACACCGCGAATGCCTGCCAGGAAATCAATCCGGAAAAGAAGGCGATGGCCATGAAAATATATCCTCCCAGTTCCACCAGCGGCCCCAACCATTCGAACAGCACCATGAACGGAAAGGCCAGCCACCCCGGGGTACCGCCGTTGCGGTTGAACACGAGGCCCCAGTTGGCGGCCAGGCTTTCCGACAGTCCCCGCTGCCAGCGGATGCGCTGGTTGCGCAGCGTCTTGCGGTCTTCCGGCGCTTCGGTCCAGCACACCGGGTCGGGCACGAACTCGATGCGGTAAGGCTGGCGCCTGCTGCGCAGCAGCCGGTGCATGCGCACCACGAGCTCCATGTCCTCGCCGATGGTCTTGGGGCGGTAACCGCCGGCCTCGATCACCACCTCCTTGCGGAACAGGCCGAAGGCGCCGGAGATGATGAGCATGCCGTTCACCGCCGACCAGCCGAGCCGCCCGAACAGGAAGGCGCGCAGATACTCGACCACCTGGAACAGCGCCCAGATGTTCGACGGCAGGCCCACGCGCGTGAGGAAACCGCCGCTCACCTCGCAACCGTTGGCCACGCGCACCGTGCCGCCGGTCGCCACCACCGTCGCATCGTTGAGGAAGGGCTTGACCACGCGCTGCAGGCTGTCGCGCTGCAGGATCGAATCCGCGTCGACACCGCAGAACAGCGGATAGCGCGAGGCGTTGATGCCCGCATTGAGCGAATCCGCCTTGCCGCCGTTCACCTTGTCGATCACGCGCAGGTTTGGATAGCGCGTGGAGCGGAAGATTCCGTTCACCGGCCTGGTTGCCAGGCGGACGCGATAGGCTTCGGGAAAGGGCACGAGCTCGAATTCTTCCTTGAGCACATCGAGCGTGCGGTCTTTCGAGCCGTCGTTGATGACGATGATTTCCAGCTCGGAATAGGCAAGCTGCAGCATGGAGCGCACCGAGGCGGCGATCGTCGCCTCTTCGTTGAAGGCCGGCACGAGCAGGCTGATCGGCGGTTCGAGGCCGGAATACGCCTGCGGCAGATCGTCCAGGATGCGCTCCTGTCCCTTGCGGTGCAGGCTCACGATGGACAGCAGGTTGAGCAGCAGGTAGCCGCCGTTGAGCAGGATGAAATACACCAGCACGAACCAGGTGACGAATTCGACGATCATCTGCTGCGTGTTCATCGCGCTTCCCTTTCTGCAAGTACGTGCCGCAGCATGTCGGCGGCGAAGCGGTCGTCGACCGTCGACACGAGGGCTTCGGCCTCGCCGGGCGGCAGGAACGGCAGGCCGGCCAGCGCCTGCGCGGCGCGATAGCGCACCCACCACTCGCGGTCGCCGAGCATGGCGCGCAGGCGTTCGATGTCGGAACGGTCGCCGATCCTGCCCACCGCTTTCGCGGCCTGCACCCGCACGCGCCAGTCCGGGTGTGCGAGGTGAACGCGCGCATCCGGCAGCAGCGCCGGGTCGTGCGTGAGGCGCAAGGCGGCGGCGGCCATCTCCGCGTCTTCGTGATGCAGCAGCGCCGCCAGCAAGCCCGCGGGAACCGCCACGCGCAGGGCTTCCGCCACGTGCAGCGCGCGCAGCAGGTGCTCCGGTTCGAGCTGCATCAGTGCGTCCGACAGGTAGGAGGCGCATACCTCCCGTGCATCCTGCAGGATGCCGGCGACCTGGGACATGGCCCAGTCTTCGCGGCGCAGCACCACCGGCATCATTTCCTTCATCGCTTGTTCCGCATCGACCTGGACCAGCGCCCAGAAGGCTTGCATCGCGACGGCGCTATCGGCCGAACGGGCGAGCCGCATGAGCTCCGGCCACGCGGAGGCATCGCGCAGGTGGCCGCTCACGAGGACTGCGAGCAGGCGCTCGGCACGGTTCCCGTCGCGCAGCAGCCCGCGCGCAATGGCGTCGCATTCGAGGCGGAGCCCGACCGTGTTCAGCCCCGCGCTCGCCTCGCCGCGCACCGACTGATGCAGGTGCAGCCAGAGCCTGAGAAAAGGAATGCGCTCGCGCGACGGCAATGCCGGCAGATCCGCCGGAGGCGCATCGGCCACCGCCGCCATCAGCAGCGGACGCCATGTCGCGATAACCGCCTTCTCCAGCCGTTCGTGACGGCGCAGCGACATGCGCAGGTAAACGATCTGCGCGCCGAGCAGCAGGGTCAGGGCCAGTGCGCCCATGCCCGTCCAGAACGCGGCGAAGAGGTAAGGATCAGAAAGTGTGCTGAAGACCAAGACTGATTCCATTGCGGCTATAGAAATCGCCCTGCCGGGTGCGGCCGAGGCTGTAATTCACTGCCCAGTCGCGGTTCAGCCAATGGCGGCCGACTACGACGGCGGAGCGCAGGCTGGTCAATGTGACGGCCCCGGCAATGCTGGCTGCTTCCTTGCCGCCGGCGAGGATCAGTCCGACAGAATTCCGCTCACCGTAGTAATAGGCGCCGCGCAGCTCGCCGCTGTGCGCGGTGCTGTCGAAGGCGCGTGCCGGCCGCCAGCCAAGCGAGGCGCTGAACGCGGAGAAATAATGTTCCACCATCAGCAGCCCCTGGTTCACGCGCTCGTCAGCGTAGCGGGTAGTCCTTGCGCCGGCATGCACGAGCCATGCGGGCGCGAACTCGTATTGCACCGTGGCGCCACCTCCATGCCGCGCCAGTACCCGGTGCGTGGAACTCGCGTTCGCGTCCAGGCTCACCACGGTCCGTTCGCCGGCGGGAAGCGCGTAGTTCGCGGAGATCTGGCTGTCCCGAAGGTTGAAGCGCTCGGTCCGCGTGAGCGCCACGCCTGCCGTATGGCGCGGCGCAAACCGGTGTTGCAGTCCGATGCTCGTCTCGCGCCAGTCCGGCGACCCGTTGTCCAGGTGCTCCGTGCCGAGCGTCAATCCGAGGGTGGTCTGTGCATGCGCACCAAGCGTTGTCATGCCCAGAAAGAAAAATGCGGCCCATCCTTTCATGCCTTGTCCTTCAGGAAACGGCGCACGCGCGCGAGTAATTCGTTCGGCTGGAAGGGCTTGACGACGTAATCGTTCGCCCCGGCGTCGAGCGCGCGCACGATGTCGCGCTCCATGTTCTTCGCGGTAAGCATGACGATGGGAACGGTTTCCCAGCCGGGCGTGCGGCGCACGATCTCCACCAGCTCGAAGCCGTCGATGTAGGGCAGCATCACATCGAGCAGGACCAGTGCCGGGATTTCCGCGCCCTCCTCCACCAGTTTGCGTGCGGCAAGTCCGTCGGCGGCGAGCAGCGGGCGCCAGCCTTGGCGTTCCAGCATGAACTTGAGAATCTGGGAAATGTGGTCGTCGTCCTCGACGACAAGAATGGGAAGCGATGCGGGCTGTACGCTCATGGTCAAAGGGGGAAATGCCGTGACACATCATCTTACAGAAGATCGCAAGGCATCGCCTGCTGCAACCGTCCAGCCGGGCATTTCCGCGCCTCCTTTATATCCGCTCGATTATGTAATTTAACTACTTCTCCGCCTTGAAACTTTGAAATGCGCGTGATCTAATTCACATTAAATGAAATTTTACTACATCTCACGCTGCCAGCCCGACTGTGTGCGCAAGGATATGCAGTTACCGTGGGAACTGAGCAAAGCAAGGATCGATCTGATCCACGAGTATCCCAGGCCGGGTGTCCGCCCGTGCCTTTTTCACCTGTCCCGGCCCGCCCGGGCACGTGCAGATCGAATTGCTGCGCCACCATTCCCCTACCCCACCATTTGAGAGAGCTGACATGACTATCCGCGTCGCAATCAACGGCTACGGCCGCATCGGCCGCAACATCCTTCGGTCCCACTATGAAGGCGGCAAGCAGCACGACATCCAGATCGTCGCCATCAACGACCTCGGCAATGCGCAGTCGAACGCCCACCTGACCCGCTACGACACGGTGCACGGCAAATTTCCCGGAACCGTGCAGGTCGACAACGACGCCATGCTCGTCAACGGCGACAAGATCAGGGTGTTCGCGCAGCGCGATCCCGCGCAGATTCCCTGGGGCGAGCTGAACGTCGATGTGGTGATGGAATGCACCGGCTACTTCACTTCCAAGGACAAGGCATCCGCCCACCTGAAGGGCGGCGCCAAGAAGGTCATCATTTCCGCGCCGGGTGGCAAGGATGTGGATGCAACCATCGTGTTCGGCGTGAACCAGGATGTGCTAAAGGCTTCCGACACCGTCATCTCCAACGCCTCCTGCACCACCAACTGCCTGGCCCCGCTGGTCAAGCCGCTGCATGAGAAGATCGGCCTGGTGAACGGCCTGATGACCACGGTGCATTCCTATACCAACGACCAGGTGCTGACCGACGTGATGCACGAAGACCTGCGCCGCGCCCGTTCCGCCACCCAGTCCATGATCCCGACCAAGACCGGCGCCGCCGCCGCGGTGGGTCTGGTCATGCCCGAGCTGAACGGCAAGCTGGACGGCTACGCGATCCGCGTGCCAACCATCAACGTCTCCATCGTCGACCTGTCCTTCGTGGCCGCCCGCGACACGACCGTCGAGGAAGTGAACCAGATCATGAAGGATGCGGCCGACGGCGCAATGAAGGGCATCCTGACCTATAACACCGAGCCGCTGGTCTCGATGGATTTCAACCACAACGCCGCATCGAGCAATTTCGACGCGACGCTGACCCGGGCCTCCGGCCGTCTCGTGAAGGTGTCGTCCTGGTACGACAACGAATGGGGCTTCTCCAGCCGCATGCTCGACACCACCGTCGCATTGATGAACGCCAAGTAAAAAGGAAAGAGACCACATGCCCCGTTCGACCAAGATCGTTTCCACCATCGGCCCCGCATCCAGCGACCTCGACACCCTCACGCGCATGGTGCGCGCCGGGGTCAACGTGGTGCGCCTGAACTTTTCGCACGGCAAGGCGCAGGACCACATCGAGCGCGCCCGCCTGGTGCGCGAAGCAGCATCCCTGTGCGGTACCGAAGTGGCGATCATGGCCGACCTGCAGGGCCCGAAGATCCGGGTCGGCAAGTTCGAGCACGGCAAGGTCTTCCTCGAGGCCGGCGCGCCCTTCATCCTCGACGCCGATTGCGAGCTCGGTAACGAAGAGCGCGTCGGACTCGATTACAAGGACCTGCCGCGCGACCTGAAGGCGGGCGACATCCTGCTGCTGAACGACGGCCTGATCGTGCTGAAGGTGGATGCCGTGCGCGGCAACGAGATCCGCACCACGGTCAAGATCGGCGGCGAGCTGTCCAACAACAAGGGCATCAACCGCCAGGGCGGCGGGCTGTCCGCGCCGGCATTGACGGCCAAGGACATGGAAGACATCAAGACCGCGGTGGAACTCGGCGCCGACTACATCGCGGTCTCCTTCCCCAAGAATGCCGCCGACATGGTGATGGCGCGCCAGCTCGCTGCCATCGCCGGCGAGCCGCACGGGCGCAAGCCGTTGATGATCGCCAAGGTCGAGCGCGCCGAGGCGATTCCGCTGTTGCAGGAAATCCTCGATGCCTCCGACGGCATCATGGTGGCGCGCGGCGACCTCGCGGTCGAAGTCGGCAATGCCGCCGTGCCGGCCCTGCAGAAGCGCATGATCAAGATGGCGCGCGCTTCCAACAAGCTGGCGATCACGGCCACCCAGATGATGGAATCCATGATCGTCAACGCCGTACCCACGCGCGCGGAAGTCAGCGACGTGGCCAATGCGGTGCTGGACGGCACCGATGCAGTGATGACCTCCGCGGAAACGGCAGCCGGCAAATACCCCGTCGAGACCGTCGAAGCGATGGCCGCGATTTGCGTGGAAGCCGAGAAGGCCGACGTGGTCAAGCTGGACACCGACTTCCTCAACGTGCACTTCACCCGCATCGACCAGTCGATCGCCTACGGCGCACTATTCACCGCCTATCACCTGCGGGTGAAGGCAATCGTCGCGCTGACCGATTCCGGTTCCACCGCGCTTTGGATGAGCCGGAACAATATCGACATCCCGATCTATGCGCTCACCCCGCGCATCGGCACCCGGCGCAAGGCGGCGCTGTACCGCAACGTCACTTCCTTCGAACTGGCGCAGGGGTTCGACCGGGAAGTCGTGCTGCGGGATGCGGAAAACCTGCTGGTCGAGAAAGGCGTGGTGCAGAAAGGCGATCTCATCGTGCTGACCTGGGGCGAACCGATGGGGCAGGTCGGCGGGACGAATTCGATGAAGATCGTGCAGATCGGGAAGGACCGGGCGAGTTTGTGAGGCCAGGAGGCGGCGCAGCGCATCACCCGCCCGCATACAGACAACAAGGAGACCCACCATGAGTGCCATCATAGACATCATCGGCCGCGAAGTGATCGATTCCCGCGGCAATCCCACCGTCGAGTGCGACGTGCTGCTGGAATCCGGAACCCGAGGACGCGCCGCCGTGCCGTCCGGCGCCTCCACCGGCTCGCGCGAAGCGATCGAGTTGCGCGACGGCGACAAGAGCCGCTACATGGGCAAGGGCGTGCTCAACGCCTGCCAGAACATCAATACCGAGATCTCCGACGCCATCATCGACATGGAAGCCGGCGGCCAGGCACAGATCGACCGCGTGCTGATCGACCTCGACGGCACCGAGAACAAGTCGCGCCTGGGCGCCAACGCCACGCTGGCCGTCTCGATGGCCGTGGCCAAGGCTGCCGCCGAGGAATCCGGCCTGCCGCTGTATCGCTACTTCGGCGGCTCCGGCGCGATGCAGATGCCGGTGCCGATGATGAACGTCATCAACGGCGGCGCGCACGCCGACAACAACCTCGACCTGCAGGAATTCATGATCATCCCGGTGGGCGCGCCGTCCTTCCGCGAAGCGATCCGCTACGGCGCCGAAGTGTTCCACACCCTCAAGAAGATCCTGCACGACAAGGGCCTGACCACCGCCGTGGGCGACGAAGGCGGTTTCGCGCCCTCCGTGGCCAACCATGAAGAAGCGATCAAGCTGATCCTGCAGGCCATCGAGCAGGCCGGCTACGAGCCGGGCACGCAGATCGCGCTGGGCCTGGACTGCGCCGCTTCCGAGTTCTACAAGGACGGCAAGTACCAGCTCTCCGGCGAAGGCTTGTCGCTGTCGTCGGCCGACTTCACCAACCTGCTGGCCACCTGGTGCGACAAGTATCCGATCATCTCGATCGAAGACGGCATGGCCGAGAACGACTGGGAAGGCTGGGCGACGCTGACCAACGCGCTCGGCAAGAAGGCGCAGCTGGTGGGCGACGACCTGTTCGTGACCAACACCAGGATCCTGCGCGAAGGCATCCAGAAGAACATCGCCAATTCCATCCTGATCAAGATCAACCAGATCGGCACCCTGACCGAGACCTTCGCCGCGATCGAGATGGCCAAGCGCGCCGGTTACACGGCGGTGATCTCGCACCGTTCCGGCGAGACCGAGGACTCGACGATTGCCGATATCGCGGTGGGCACCAATGCGTTGCAGATCAAGACCGGTTCGCTGTCGCGTTCCGATCGCATGGCCAAGTACAACCAGCTGCTGCGCATCGAGGAAGACCTCGGTGACATCGCCAGCTACCC
>Ga0196971_1000454_pt1 | contig 30981 bp, 31 predicted proteins | sample S1v_1013CmetaG_FD_148660 | JGI IMG/M metagenome (GOLD analysis project Ga0196971, IMG submission 148660) | Soil microbial communities from Anza Borrego desert, Southern California, United States - S1+v_10-13C | ecosystem: Environmental > Terrestrial > Soil > Desert | place: USA: California...
GTCGTAGCCGAGGACCTCGCCGCTGCCGGTAGTGACCGTCTTCTTGTCGCGGTCGATGGACACGGCGCGGCTGTTCAGCCTGAGCAGCATGTTGTCGCGATCGAAGAAGCCGGGCGGTACGAGCGACAGGTCGTCCGCGCTTTTACCGGAAAAGAATTCCGAGAGGTGGACACGGTCATACGCCGGGCGCGGCTCTTCGCACAGGATCGTGACTTCCGCATCCCGCAGGCCGGCCTCATCCAGGCTTTCGAGAAATTTGTGTCCCACCATGCCGTGGCCGATTACCAGGATCTTCATGCATTTTCCTTCCTGAGATGTCCTTCGGCGGACTCTCCACGCAAGGCACCATTGCCTTTGCGCCGCTGCTTTTGCAATCGGCGTGCCAAGCAATTCAGGCGCTTTTTGCGGGGCAAAACGGGTGGCGATGCATCAAAGTTGGGATGCCGTGCATTGCGGACGGGCGTGTGGCGGAGGCATCCGCACTGGAAAAGTGCGGACGGCGGCGGCTAGCGTGCGGGCCGCGACCAGGCGGCCGCCTCGAAGTCGAAGCTTTCTTCCTCGAAGATGGAGTCGCGGCGCCAGAACACGCGCTCGCGGAAGACGGCCAGCGACCATGTCTGGCTTTCCTCGGGCCTGGTATGGACGAAGGCGGTGTGGCTGAGCACGGCGGCGCATGCGCCCGGTGCGGGGTCGCGCACCGAACGGTATCGGATGATGCGGATGCCATCCTCGCGCGCTTCGCGCGCAAGCTGCTGGCAGGCGGCATAGTTGTCCGGGTCGGTCCATTCGCGTTCTCGCCGGGACAGCGGCGGCTCCCGCAGGTCGATGGTCTTGCCGGCGACGGCCGTGCGGAACAGGGTTTGCGGGACGGGCGGAATGGATGGCAGCGCCGGGCTGTCATTGAGCAGCCGCCAGCGCCAATAGCCAAGTTCGGCGCATGCAGTGCGAATTTCGCCGGCGCCGTAGAACACGCCAGGATCGGCGGGGCCGCGAAAGCGCGATCCAGAGGGCAGCGGCGGATAGCGGAAAGGCGTGAACAGCAGGTAATGAAGTGCGCGCGATGCGGGGCCGACGGGCGGCTTGGACTCGTCAAGGATATGCTCCAGCAGCGCCTGCTCGTCCAGCGTATCGACCAGCACCATGGTCGATACCCGGTGCTGCCCCTCCACTGCCCGCCACAGGTCGAGCGCAGCTTCGTGCGCCTCAAATGCGGCCACGGTGGGCATCCAGGTAATGGAGGACGCGGACCAGCCCTTCGGTGGACTGGATCAGCTCGACCGGCTTGCCGGACAGACCCAGGTTATCGCCATTGAGCCATTGCCGCGCCGTGTCGGCGTGGCCGAAGATCGCATCCAGGGAACGGTACATGCGCACGAAGAGCACGGCCAGCTCCCATTCCTTGCCGCGTTCACGGGCGAGCTGGTACTGACCGGAACACATGCGTGATACCGTCGACGCGCTGACGCCAAGGATGCGCGCCAGCGATTGCTGGCTGATGCCGGTCAGCTCGGCAGCGCGCACGACGGCTTTGGTCAGCGTGGCAGCGGCATCAGGCTGGTTGTTACCCTGAACGATGATCATGGCACACTCCTTTCTATAGAAAGAATATACCGTCTTTCATTCAGCAGCAAGAATTTTTGCTGCTGGTGCCGCTTGGCACATATCACTTAGAATACCTGCCCTCGAACACCGCCCCGAATCCCAAGAGCATGAATATCAGGATCAGCGACGAACTGCGGCCCTGCGTGGACCCGCTTACCGCCCATGAATACGCCGCGCTGGAAAGCAGCATCCTCACCGAGGGCTGCCGCGACGCCCTCGTGCTGTGGGGGGATGTGCTGATCGACGGCCATAACCGCTACGCGATCTGCAAGAAGCACGACATTCCATTCAAGACCGTCCAGAACGACCGGTTTGCCAGCATCGAGGACGTGATGCTGTGGATGATCGACAACCACCTCGCCCGCCGCAGCGTGAGCGATTTCCAGCGCGGCATGCTCGCGCTGCGCAAGAAAGCGATTCTTGCGGCCCGGCAGAAGGAAAAACAGGCGGCGGAACCGGAGGCCAAGGCCGGGCCTGAAGACGCGCCCAAGCCGGCGGCCGAACGACCGCCGCTCGCGACGCGGGAAGAGATTGCCAAGGTGGCGGGCATCAGCAGCAATGCGATCAGCCGCATCGAAAAGATCCAGAAGACGGCCGCGCCTGAACTGGTGGAGGCGGTCCGCGCGGGCACGATTTCCCTCAACGCGGCTGCCGCGGTAGCCTCGCTCCCGCCGGAGCGCCAGGTTGCAGCCGTCAGCGGCGGCAAGAAGGAATTGCAGCAGGCAGCGCGGCAGGTGCGGGAAGCGAAGGCACCGGCAAGGCCGAAGCCGGAAGCGGAACCGCATGAGCCGGTGACCGATCTCGACGAGGCGAACCGGCAGATCGCGCAACTCAGGGCCGAGAACGCGACAATGAAGTCCCGCATCCAGCAACTGACCATCGCGCTCTCCGAGGCACGGCGGAATTAAAAAAGGTAACAAAAACATTGATCTGAATCATCCATCTCGAGCAACACCTGAGATATGATTTCTTCATCTGCTGCACATGCAACCGATATGCATGGCGGCAGGCCTAGCGCCCTATCGTGCGGATCAGGTCGTCAGCCACATGGCGGACCCGGATCACGGATGGGGCGTTTCCATTTGTGCATCCCGCCGTCGTTTTCCTTGCTTCTTGGCAAGGAAAAACTTGTTGAATAACAACAAGTTATGCAAGGAACCTATTCTTTCAGGCAAGGTATTTCCTTTCGTCGCGGGACTTTTTGCTCGCCCTCATAATCCCGCCCCGCGATCTGATTTATACTGTACACGCATACAGTAACATCGCAGGTGATTGCCATGAAATTCTTCGAAGGACACAAACTTCACGCCGCCGAGGCCCGGCTTGCGCTGGCCGTGGATGCCATCGTCGAGCGTCACCGCACCGCAGGGAGGACGCTCACGTGGCGGCTCGTGCACGAGATCGAAAAGGAAGCGCTCAAGACCCTCGAGCAGGCCGGGGATCTCGACCGCAAGTACGTGCGCATGCTCAAGTCGTCGCGCTGGGGCTACGTGCCACGCGTGAACCAGCCGGCCGACCTGGAATGCCACGAGGGGCTGCCGGTGACCCTCACCCTGATCCGCAAGGCCTACCACACCCTGCATTGAGCGCTTGCTCATGGCATCGGAAGCGTGGTTACAATCAGGCTTTCTTGTCCATTTGAAAACACCATGCCCTACATGCTGCTGATCGTTGAGCCCGCCGGACAAAGGCAGGAACGCACCGAGGCGGAAGGACGTGCCGTCTATGACCGCATGCTCCGCTTCGCCGATGAACTCAAGGACAAAGGCTTGCTGATGGGCGTGGAATCCCTCGCCTCCCAGTCCACTGCCGCGCGCGTCACGGTTCGCAACGGGAAAGCCACCGTGCTCGACGGCCCCTTTGCCGAAGCCAAGGAAATGATCGGCGGCTTCTTCCTCGTCGATTGCGCCACGCGCGAAGAAGCGGTCGCCATCGCCGAGCGCTGTCCTGCGGCCGAATGGTGCACGGTGGAAGTGCGCAGCCTCGCGCCCTGTTACGTCAGCTAAAAAATTTCCGGCATCTGTCGATTCCGCCGCATCGCGTTCGTCGTGGAGACAGGAGCCCGGCAACGCGTGCATGTCGCACCAGGGAAAGGCTCCACTGCAAAGGAGAAACGGACATGCGATTCATGATCATCGTCAAGGCGACGGCGGACTCGGAGGCGGGCATCATGCCGCCCGAAAGCCTGTTCGCCGAGATGGCGGCATATCACGAGCAGCTCGCCAGGGCGGGCGTCCTGCTGGATGCGAACGGACTGCAGCCCACGTCCCGCGGCTGGCGTATCCGTTACGCGGGCGGCAAACGCCAGGTCATCGACGGCCCCTTCACTGAAAGCAAGGAACTGATCGCCGGGTATACGCTGATCCAGGTCCGTTCGCGCGAGGAAGCGCTGGAGTGGGCGCGCCGCTTCCCGGCGCCGCACGGCGAAGCTGTCGAGGCCGAGATCGAAGTCCGGCAGTTGTACGAACTGGATGATCTCGGACCGAGCGACGCAATCGAAAAATTCCGCGAGATGTGCATCGGCGGTGAACAGCAACGCTGAAAGGGAAAACATGAACAAGCAGATCTTCGTCAACCTCCCGGTCAAGGACCTGGAACGCGCCAAAACCTTCTTCGGCGCGCTCGGCTTCAGTTTCAACCCGCAGTTCACCGATGCCAACGCCGCTTGCATGATCGTGTCCGGCGACATCTATGTGATGCTGCTCACCGAACCCTTCTTCCAGAGCTTCACCCGCAAACCCGTGGCCGACGCGCACAAGGCGACCGAAGTGCTGGTCTGCCTGTCCTGCGAGAGCCGGGCGGAAGTCGACAGCCTGGTCGCCAAGGCGGTGGCCGCCGGCGGGCAGGCGCCGCGCGAACCGCAAGACCACGGCTTCATGTACCAGCACGGCTTCGAGGACCCGGACGGCCATATCTGGGAACTGGTCCACATGGTCGACAACCCGCCCGCGCAAGCCTGATGCCCTCCCCCACCCACAAGGCGATCGACGCCGTATGGCGCATCGAGTCCGCGAAGATCGTGGCCGGCGTCGCGCGCCTGGTGCGGGATATCGGACTGGCGGAAGAACTTGCCCAGGATGCGCTGGTTGCCGCGCTCGAGCATTGGCCGCACGACGGCGTCCCCGACAATCCGGGCGCCTGGCTGATGGCGACCGCGAAAAACCGCGCGCTCGACCGCCTGCGGCGCCAGAAACTGGCCGACAGCAAGCTCGAGCAACTGGGCCATGACCTCGACGCACTGGAGGCCCTGATCGTGCCGGACTTCGTGGATGAACTGGATGCCGCACGGTCGGACGACATCGGCGACGACCTGCTGCGCCTGATCTTTACCGCCTGCCACCCCGTGCTCTCGACCGAGGCCCGGGTGGCGCTGACGCTCAAGCTGCTGGGCGGCCTCACCACCGAGGAAATCGCGCGCGCCTTCCTCGTTCCCGAGCCGACCATCGCCCAACGGATCGTGCGCGCCAAGCGCACCCTGCGCGACGCCCGCGTGCCCTTCGAAGTGCCGCGCGGCGAAGCGCTGGCCGAGCGCCTCGCCTCGGTGCTGGAGGTGGTCTACCTGGTATTCAATGAAGGCTATACCGCCACCGCGGGCGACGACTGGATGCGTCCCGCCCTCATCGACGAAGCCTTGCGCCTGGGGCGCATGCTGGCCGAGCTGGCGCCGGCGGAGCCGGAGGCGCATGGGCTGGCCGCGCTGATGGAACTGCAGGCCTCGCGCGCCAAGGCGCGCGTGGATGCAGCGGGACGGCCCGTGCTGCTGGCCAACCAGGACCGCAGCCGCTGGGACCACCTGCTGATCCGGCGCGGCCTGGCCGCCCTCGCGCGCGGGCTGGCGGCCACGGAGGAACCCGGCCCCTACCTGTTGCAGGCCGAAATCGCCGCCTGCCATGCGCGTGCGCCCACCGCCGCTGATACGGACTGGGTGCGCATCGCCGAACACTATGGCGCGCTGGCCCGCGCCATGCCTTCGCCCGTGGTGGAGCTGAACCGCGCGGTGGCAGTCGGCATGGCCTACGGTCCCGCGGCGGGACTGGAGATCGTGGATGCGCTGCGCGGCGAGCGTGCGCTGCGCGATTACCAATGGCTGCCGAGCGTGCGCGGCGACCTGCTCGCCAAGCTCGGACGACACCAGGAAGCGCGCATGGAGTTCGAACGCGCGGCAAGCATGACGCGCAATGCGCGGGAACGCGAACTGCTGCTGCAGCGGGCCGCCGACCTCGGCGGCAACTGATGATGCGCGGTCAGCGCGGCTGACCGGGTTGCTGCGGTTGCTGCGGTTGCTGCATTTGTTGCGGCTGCTGCGACGAGCCACCCGACGCCGCGGACGACGGCTGCGAACCCGAGGCTCCGCTGCTGCTGCCACTGCTACCCGACATCGGCGGTTGGGACTGCGAGGCTCCGCTCATCTGCTGCTGACCGGAAGACGATGCGCCGCTGCTGGCTGACGAAGGCTGGGATTGTCCCGATGCCGACGAACCGCTCGAGCTGCCGCCGCCGGACGCGCCCTGCGTCTGCGACTTCTTCTTTGCCTGGGCTACGGCCATGTCGCGCGAAGCCTTGGCTTCCTTCTGGCAGGCATTCTTGGCATCGCCGACCTGGTCGTCGCATTTTTCCTTGGCGACCTTGTACTGCGCCTCTGCCTTGGCCTCTTCCAGCTCCAGCTGGTTCTTCGGCGTGTTGCGTTCGGCTACCTTGGCCTGGGCTTCGGCCACTTCCTTCTGGCCATCGGCCTCGGCCTTGCAGATATCCTTGGCATTCTCCTTCATGCCATTGCATTTCTCCATCGCCGACTTGTGCTGCTGTTCGATATTTTCCTTTTGCGATTGCTGTCCGGACTGCTGCGATGATGATCCGGATGCCCCAGAGGATTGCTGGGCATGGGCGCTTGCGGCCAGGACCAGGGAGAGCGACGCGGCGATGATGCTGAACTTGTTATTCACGGTTAGGCTCCTTCCAATGAAAAAAGGCCGCATGCCTTGCGCATGCGGCCTGTGCTGCCTGCCTCAGTGGCGGCGCCCGGTGACGCGTTCCGCGCCGTAACGCACCGCGTCCTTCACCTTATCCCAGGTACTGCCGGGATGGCTGGACTCCCAGTCGGTGCGCAGTTGCGGCTCGACGTCGTTCCACTGGTAGTTCTTGTAGCGCTCGTTGCCCGCCATGGTGGAGCCATAGCGGTAGGCGGCATCGTAGTCCTCATACCTGCCGCCGCTGGTGCCGTAGGTCGATTGCCAGTGCCGGCGGAAATCGGTGTCGTCCGCCGTCGTGCCCGTCGTCGTGCCCGCCATCGTGCCCGAGGCGCCAAGCTGCTCGACCTCCACCTCGGTGCGGCGCACCGTGTCATTGACATCCTGGGTGCGCTGGGTGACTTCCTTGCCGACCACCACTTCCTCGACCACGCGCGCCGACTTCGAGACCACTGCCTCTTCCGCCGTTTCGCGCAGCTCCACCGAGCCTTCCTTGAACGCCGCCATATCGGCTTCCGTGGCCGGCTTGTCGACCGCATGTCGCTCGACGCGCACGCGCTCTTCGCGCAGTTGCACCTGCTCGTGGACCGGCTTCTCGGTCATGCGGCGGAACACGCGCACGCCGCCGCGCTGGACTTCACGCTTGCCGACCTTCAATTCCTCTTCCACGACCGGGATGCGGGTCTGGTCTGTCGTTGTAGTGCCAGTGCCAGTGCCAGTACCAGTACCTGCGCTGGTGCCGCGTGTGGATTGCCAGGCGCTGCGTTCCTTGCGGATCTCGTCGTCTGTGTAGCGCGGCGCGCTGGCGTCGTAGCCCGACCATCCCTGCTGCTTCCAGTAGCTGGCGCGTTCGTCGACGTCCACCGGATCGAAGCGGTTCATGATGTCGGTGGCACGGTCGGCCTCGTCGTCGTCGCGTGCCTGCACGGTAAGCACGTAGCTGCCGCGGCGTGCGGATTCCGCATAGGTGTCGTGATACGGATTCTGCTCGGAGCCGAACAGCGAGCGGAAGAAGCCGCCGATGCCGCCGCCGCTATCCTTCTGCGTGGATGCCGTCGTGGTGCTGCCGGTGGTGGCGGCATCATCCTCGTTGCTCAGCTGGATATTGCTGCGCTGGAATCCATCCGCCACCAGTGCCTGGACCGCCGCCTGCGCATCGGAATATTCGTCGTACACGCCGACCACGCTATGCGCGCCGCCGGTGTCCGAAGCCGAGGTCATTCCGGTGGTGCCGCCCGGACGGTAGATATGCTGGCCGTTATGCTTGCGCCATTCCTGCTCCATCCAGCCGGCGTCCTGGTCGGAACGCGGGCGCACGCCCATCAGGATGCCGCCCTGCTTCAGGCCGCTCTCATAATGCTTGACGCGTTCCTCCGGAATACCCCAGCCGACGAGCGCGCCGAGCAGGCCGCCGGTCGCGGCACCGGCACCCGCGCCCGCGGCCGCAGCCGCCAGCGGACCGGCGATCACCAGTCCCAGGCCGGGCAATGCGAGGCTGGTGCCTGTGGCCGTCGCCGCCGCGAGGACCGCACCCAGAGTGCCGCCCACCGCGCCGCCGATACCGGCACCTTCGGCTGCCTTGTTGCCCAGTTCGGTCTCGGCCGTTCCTGCACCGAAATGCTTCTTCCTGGCGTCATCCGACATGACAACGTTGATGTCGTCCTTGGTGTAGCCACGCGCCGTCAGGCTCTGATACGCACGCTCCGCGCTGTCGCGATCGTTGAACAAACCGGTCATCATGCCACTGTTGTCTCTCGATTCAGTTGCCATTATCAGTTCTCCTTTGGTTATGCGAAAAGTCGACGAGCGCACCGCGCCGCACGCGTCGCGCGCCTCTGTAGCTCGACTTCTCAGAAGCGATGCAGAAATCGCAAGGGCTTAGTAAGAAGCTAAAACGCGCGATGAGTTCCGTCGACATAGTGGTAACGAAATGTTTCACCGCCCGCGCAAATGGCGGCCGCATGCGGATTCCACTTGCATCCGCCGGCATTTTCGGCAACAATCAAACGAGAATGATTCTCATTTAAACGCAGCCAGCCGAGCGTGATCATGCGCCGCCAGCCCGACTTTGGAAACGAAAGGAGTGCCCATGCCTCGCGATGCAACCCCTTCCCCGATCGAGGAACCCGTCGCCACGACCAGCCCGGAACTGCTGGTCTCGGCGGTGCTTCATCTCATGTCGCACTACGCCGCGTCGAGCGCGGAATCCGGCGCTTGTCTGAAGCTCGGAGCGATCATCGAGCGCCACCTGCGGGCGTTGGCCGCGATCCCCGACCTGCCGCCGGTACTGCGCGCAACCTGCCACCAGCTCTCCGAGCAATGGGCAGGCGTGGTGGAACGCGCGCAGCCAGGGCGGGCACGGCGCGGATTCTTTACACGGCTGGTGGATGGCATGCAGGGCGCGGGCTGATGCCGCACCCCTGGCTGGCTATACGATGCGGTTGAACCAGAGCATCGACAGCAGCGCGGAGAGCAGCGCGAGCGCGGCGGCGGCGGCGGCGAACAAGGCGGACACCTCACTCTCCCGCTTCTCCAGCGTCAGGCGCGAGCTGAGCGTCTTGTAGACCTTGGCGAGGTCGTTTGCGGTGCCGGCATAGAAGTACTGCCCTTTGGTGAGGGACGCAATTTCCTTGAGCGGCGCCTCGTCCAGCCGGACATGCATGGCCCAGCCGTCGCCGGTGAGCACTTCCCCGGCTGCCGTCCCGATGCCGATGGTGAACACCCGCACGCCCCGCTCGGCCGCCATGCGCGAGGCTTCCACGGGATCGGGCCCGGTCGTCGTCTGGCCATCGGTGAGCAGGATGATCGCCGCCGAGCCGTAGGAGCCGGGCGGAACCGGCTTGAACTCTTCCGCCTCCTGAGCCTTGCCGGTCTTGTCGCTTTCGCTGCCAAGGGCACGCGCACCGTAACCTCCGCGCGGCTCGACATCACGCGGGTCGGAGGTGTTCAGGTTGAACTTGACGTCGGGGAAGATGGCCTTGAGCGACACCAGGATGCCGCTGCCGACCGCCGTGCCCCGTTGCAGCTGCATGCGGCTCAGCGCATCGAGCAGGTCATCGCGGTTGGACGTGGGCGGTTGCACGAGGCTGGCGGCGCCGGCAAAGGAAACGATGCCCACGCGCGTATTCCGCGGCTGCTGCTCGACGAAGGTGCGAACCGCCGTCAGCGCCGCGGCGAAGCGGCTGGGCGCGACATCGGTGGCCCGCATGCTGCCGGAAACATCCACCGCAAGAATCATGGTCTTGTGCTCCGAAGGCAGCGTCAGCACCGCGGCCGGACGTGCCGCCGCCAGCAGCATCAACGCAATGGCGAGCAGGAAGAGCAGCGGCGGAACGTGGCGCCGGAACTGCGAGCCGCGCATCGCTTCGCGCACCGTCGCCAGCCCCGCGTACTGGACCGCGACCTTCTTGCGCCGACGCAGCATGAGCCAGTACGCCAGCACCAGCATCGGCAGGATCAGCAACAACCACAGCAGGTGCGGCCAGAGGAAGGTCATCATGCCCCCCTGCTTGCCACCGCGCCCGCGGCCAGCCGTGCGCTGTTGCGCCGCAGATCGGAGAAGCGGAACAACGCATCCACGATATCGTCCTCGGTAGAGATTTCCAGCACGTCTACACCAGCATAGGCGAAGGCATCGTGGAGTTCATCCTCGCGTTTGCTCACCGCGGCGGCGAAACGGCTGCGGAAGCCGCGGTCGTGGGTGTCGACCAGCAATTGCTCCGACGTCTCCGGGTCTTGCATGGTCAGCAGGCCGAGGTCGGGTAATTCCATTTCCAGCGGATCGTACAGCCGGATGGCGATCACGTCGTGCCGCTGCGCCAGCATCGCCATCGGCTTTTCCCAGCCCGGCTGGGTAATGAAATCCGATACCACGAACACCAGCGAGCGCCGATGCATTACGTGCGCGGCGGTCTGCAGCAGTTCGGTCAGGCGCGTGGATGCGTTCGAGGGCGCAGCGCGGGGCCGCTTCGCCATGCGGTGCAGCAGCTGCAGCACCTGTTTCCTGCCGCTCTTGGCGGTGAGCACGGTATCGACACTCGTGCCGTAGAACAGCGCACCGAAACGGTTCCCGTGCCGGCTCAGCATGCTGGCCAGGATGGTCGTCAGTTCCATCGCCTGCGTCCGCTTGCTCACCGTCTGCGAACCGAAGTCCTCGGAGGGGCTCAGGTCGAGCAGGAACCAGGCAGTCAGCTCGCGTTCCTCGTAATACTCCTTCACATAGGGCGTCTGCAGGCGTGCCGTCACGTTCCAGTCGATGTGGCGCACATCGTCCTGAAACTGGTACTCGCGCAGGTCGGCGAGGTCAACGCCGAGGCCGCGGAACAGCGTGCGGTAATCGCCGTGCAGCAAACCGTCGAGCCGGCGCAGGACGGTGAGCTCGAGGCGGTTGAGGATGGCTTCAGGCGTTTGCGTCAACTTTGACATGATTTTCGAGCACTCTTTCAGGCGGCGGGAGATGTTTCAGGATGCGGTGGATGATCTGGTCCGCCGCTATGTTGTCAGCCAGCGCTTCATAGGAGAGCGACAGCCGGTGCCGCAGCACATCGGGAACGAGGTCGACGATGTCTTCCGGCCGGACGTGGGTGCGTCCGCGCAGCAATGCCAGGGCGCGCGCGCCTTCCACGAGATGGATGGAAGCGCGCGGACTGGCGCCGCAGGAAATGTAATGTTTCAGGTGGGGCACATTGCAGCGGTCCGGATCGCGCGTGGCCGCCACGAGGTGGACGGCATAGCGCACCAGGGACGGATCGACATAGCAGTTCCGGCATTGCCGCTGCAGCACGGCAAGTTCGTCCGTGGTCGTCACCGATGCCACTTCCTGGTCCTCGCCGGTGACGCGATTGACGATCACAAACTCTTCTTCTTCGGTCGGATAGCCGACCAGCACCTTCATCATGAAACGGTCGACCTGCGCCTCCGGCAGCGGATAGGTGCCCTCCGTCTCGATCGGGTTCTGCGTGGCCATGACGAGGAAGGGTTCCGGCACGCGATGCGTGGTGCCGGCGATCGTGACCTGGCATTCCTGCATGACTTCCAGCAACGCGCTCTGCACCTTGGCCGGCGCGCGGTTGATTTCGTCGGCCAGCAACAGGTTGGAAAACACCGGGCCGAGCGAGGTGGAAAACTCGCCCGTCTTCTGGTTGTAGATGCGGGTGCCGATCAGGTCGGCAGGCACCAGGTCGGGCGTGAACTGGATGCGGTGGAAACTGCCCTGGATCGTCCTCGCCAGCGTCTTGACGGTCAAGGTCTTGGCCAGCCCCGGCACACCTTCGACCAGCAGGTGCCCGCCGGCAAGGATGGCCACCAGCACGCGCTCCAGGAAGTGATCCTGCCCCACCACTACCCGCTTGACTTCATAAAGGACTCGCTCCATCTGGAGCGAGACGTCGGACCTGCTGCTGTCGAAAGTATCCATGTTTATCCTGTTCAGAAGGGGGAGTCGCCGGCGGCGGCGGCGGCGATTTCAATCGGGACTGCGAATCCGATGCCCACGAAGCTTCCCTGCTCGTGCGGGCTGAGGATGGCCGTGACAATGCCGACCACCTCGCCGCTCATGGTGATCAACGGTCCGCCCGAATTGCCCGGGTTGGCCGCGGCATCGAACTGGATCAGGTTGCGCAGGATTTCATTGTCCCGCGGCGATACATAGGTGCGCTTGAGGCCGGACACAATGCCCGCCGAGGCCGACGGCCCGATGTTGAAGGGATAGCCGACGGCAACGACCTTGTCGCCCACCGCAAGCCCCTGCGTGGAACGCAGCGTCGCCGGCACCAGGTCATCCGGGATGCTGACCGCCTGGATCACCGCCAGGTCGTTCTCGGGCTGCCGCCGCAGCACGATCGCATCCGATTCATGTCCGTTGGCGAAATGCACCTTGATCCGCGTCTTGTCGTCGGTGCCGATCACGTGCAGGTTGGTCAGGATGACGCCCTTGTCGATGATCACCACGCCGGTCCCGACCCCGCGCAGCCCCTTTTGCGCGCCGCCCTGCTCGCCTTCCTGCACCACGCGCACCACGGAGGGGCGGATGCGGGCGTAGGCCTTCGCTTCCTGCGAAGGGAGCATATTGTTCTCGAGGGTATGCAGCACGGCGGCATCGATGTCGCGCTGGGTAAAGCGGCGTTCAATGGGTGCAAGCGAGGAATACGCCAGGAACAGCAGCACGCAGAGCAGGACCGGCACGGTCATCAGCAGCAGGCGTTCGTGGCGCGTGAGAAAGGCGCGGCTGCGCACGAAACGTTTCGGGCGCGGTGCAGTTGGCGCCGGGGACGGCGCAGCCTGCGGCCGGCTCTCGGGCGCCGAGAGCGGTTCGCCGCGGCTGCGTTGCTTTCGCGCAGTGCGGCTGTAGATAGGTGCCCTTTTCATGCCTGGCGAAATTCAGCGGAGGTTCTTGTAGCGGCCGACGCGGTATTTCCGCATCTGGTAATTGGCCGTGCCGCCCAGGATCAGCACGCCGAGCAGCGGGATCAGCAGGATCGGCGAATCGGTAAAGACCGCACCGCCGAAGCCCAGGACCGCGCACACTGCAAGCAGCTTGGCCAGTTGCCGCATGCCGACCTTCCACGCCTGCCAGGCAAGATCGAGCGTCATGAGCATGAAGAATATGTGCAGGAAGGCCATGATGTATTCCCCTGTTTCGGACAGCAAAGCCGTGCGATGCGGAAGCTGTCCGTCTTGCTACTTTGTCCTCGCGGCGATGGGCAAGTTCAAGCGGTTTCGCCGTGGAGACGATGCGGATCAGGGAAGTAGCGGAATTTTTTCCGCGGATGGCGGACACAACGGTGCCGAATGTGCCCGAAGGAAAGGAATGGCCGGTGCGCAGCCCTGCCGTCGGCTGCACACCGGAAGCGGGCAGCGCTCAGATCGCCCGGATGTCCGAAGGCACCGACGGCTCGGCGAACGGTCCCCGTGTTTCCAGCCGCTCTTCGAACGCCCGGTCGAGCTGGCCGTGCTGCTTCAGGAAATCGCGCACCTCGCGCTGCCACAGGCGCTTGTCGCTCAGCCCGGAGTCATCGCCCAGGGTATAGGTGTTCCTGTCGGCGAACAGGTGGCGTGCATCACCGGGCGCAAGGTTGAACACCCTGGCCAGGATGTCGGCCGGCGATTCGTCCACCGGCGGCTCCCCCGCCAGCTGCAGACGGGTATCGTCGTCCGACAGCGACAAGCCGAGCGCCATGAACTTCGGATGCTGCGCCAGCCACCCGGCGGGCGAGCACATCGTCCCGTGCTCCAGGGTCTCGCCGCGAACGCTGACGAGCTCGTCGAGGTCGATCGCGGTCTCCGGAATGCCGTCGATGATGGCGTAGGCATCCTTGATCAGTTCGAAATCCGGGGCGGTATCCATTGCATGTCCTTTCTGCGGCCTGAAAAAATCCTATTTATAGGAGTCGCTTGCACGCCGCGTCTTGCGCCAGTTCAATGCGGCGGGGATCTTGGCCCCGCAGCGCCTATTTCTCCGATTCCTCCCTGTACAGCGCCAGCAGTTCGTGCAGAGCGCGCACCGTGGACGCATGGTCGCCCTCGTGCAGGATGCCGTAGCCGCCGCGGGCGATCCACGCCTCGATGTTGTCCGGCGTATCGTCGATCAGCACCTTGTGCGGGCCGCTGTAATCGGCCTTCAGTTTCCTCGGCACCACATGCACCACGAATTCCGGCCCGAAGATGCGGGCGACCCATTCGCGTTTCTGCTCCTGGAACACCTTGTTGCTCGGCGCGCCGGTCAGGAAGATCGGTTCCAGGTCCCGTGTCGCCTCCCACAGAATCATGCAGCCTTCGATGAGCTCGAGCTCCGCGAAGAAGCGCTTGTCCGAGTTGACCATCTTCCACAAGCGATTGCGGTCGAGCTGGTTCGGATGCTTCCCCGTCAGCCGCTTGACGCGTGCGTCGAAATCCGCAAACACGCCATCGAGGTCGAGAAAGACCTGCAGCCGGGGCCTATGTGCTGTACTCACCGGCAATCCTTTCCGTGAACTGTCCTTCCAGAAGGATCGACACAGGTGCCGCCCAGTTCCCCCGCGTTTCATGCAGAAGATCAATTTCTACCGATAAATACATGATTTTCTGTAGCTTTCTCGTTTTATTAAGGGAACATTTTGCCGTACTTCAGGGTCGATCGCCGGTTATGTTTAGAGCGCGGCGCCTAAGGATTCTGTCTTACACTGCCCCGCTCGTTTGATCCAGATTAAAAGGGGAGCCCGGATGGGCCTTTACCTCGCCTACGATTCCGAACAAAAGGCTGCTGCACAACCCTCCGCCGACCTGCGCCCCAAGCTCTTGATCGCCATCCGGCCGGAAGACATGGCGCTCAGCAAGATCATCCTCGGCGACGAGTTCAATGCCGTGTTCTGCCACACCTACGAGGAAGCTTGCCGGGCGCTCGACGGCAGCGTGCAAATGGTGACCTGCGGCGTGCATTTCGACAACGGCAAAGTGTTCGACCTGCTGCGCTTCGTGCGCCAAACCCCGGAATTCGAAACCCTTCCCTTCTTCATTCTCCTCGGCGCCGGAAGCCGTTACTCCCAGGCCATCGTGCAAGGTATCCGCGCGGCTGCCGAACTTTTGAAGGTTACCGCCTTTACCGACCTCACCCGCTTCGCTGAAAAGTTCGGCAAGGACGCTTCCTTCGACGCCTTGCGCAAAGGCATCAGGGACGCAATCGCGGCAAGCGCCGCTTACCCCTCCGCCCGCCCCACCCTTTCTTCGCGATAAGCCGCCTCCCCTTCGCGGCACCAACGCAGCAAACCTTCGTCTAAACATTTTGCCTGTGCTGATGCACGGGCAAATTCCTTTCGCCACTACACATCGAGTTTCCGTGCATCAGGACGCAAGGCCTCCAGCCCGGGATTTCGCAGTTCGCTCTTCCTCGTGCCTTGACGGCGGCGGGGAATGCGGGCGGCTGCTCCGGGCACTCGACTGGGCGACCCACCCGCTTGGCCCGCCCTCTGGCTGGCCGGCAAGCCTTCAGGCGCTGGTGCGAACGGCGCTCCACTCCAGCTTCCCGATGGCAGTGCACTGGAGCAAGGAGTTGTTCTCGATCTATAACGATGCCTTCATCCCCATCTACCGGGCCAAACATCCGGCAAGCCTGGGCAAGCCGGTGCGGGAATGCTGGCATGAGATCTGGGATGAGCTCGGGCCGGTTTTCGAGCAGGCGCTGAAAGGCAAGACGACCTTTGACGAAGACGTCCGCTATCGGCTGGAACGCGGGGTGCTCCCGGACGAAGCCTCCTTCACCCACAGCCTCAGCCCGATCTGGGGCGACAACGACGGGATCGACGGCGTGATCGTGGTCACGTTCGAAACCACCAGCGCCATGCGCGGGCGCGCTATCCTCCAGGCCACCAGCGAACGCCACACCGCCCTGGTCAACATGACCCGGCTCCTGCGTGACCTGAAGGACCCGGACGAGATCATGCATGCTGCGGCGGAAACCGTAGGCCGCCATCTCGCCGTGAACCGGGCGGGTTTTGCGGAAATATCCGAAGACGGCCTGCTGCGCCATACCATCACCTGGAACGATGGCACGCTCGCCCCCATCGATGTCGCGCTGCCGGAACGTGCGCTGGGCACGGGGCTGACGGAGGCGTCAAACGCCGGGCGGACGATCGCGATTACCGAAGTGAAGAGCGATCCGCTGACCGCCGATTCCGTGCTCCCTTCACTGGGCGTACGCGCCTGCATCGGCGTCCCCATCGTGCGTCACGGGCGTTGGCAGGGCGGCTTCTACGCCCACAGCGGTGAGCACCGGAGCTGGACCCCGGACGAAATTGCCTGCATGGAAGAAGTCGCCGCAGTGACCTGGGACGCGGTCGAACGCGCAAGGGCGCAGGCGCGCCTGCGCGAAAGCGGCGCGCGCTTCCGCACCGCCCTCGAGATCGCCAAGCTCGGCACTTTTGACTGGGATCTGCGCACCGATGAAGTCATCTTCTCGGAGCGCACCCGCGAAATTTTCGGACTGGGCGCCACCGAAGGCCACCGTGCCGCCGACTACATCGCGCGCCTGATTCCCGAGGACAGGGAGCAACTCGAACAGCTCCTGGCCAGGATGGACGATCAGAACCCGCGCATGCAGGTCGACTACACGATCCGGCTTCCCGACGGCAGCCTGCGTTATATCTCCTGCATCGGCGAAGGCTTCTGCAGCCCTGAGGGCGGATGCTTCCGCATTATCGGCGTGGTCAACGACACCAGCGAGCGCCGGCTCGCGGAACAAGCCTTGCGTGAAAATGCGGAAGTGTTCAACGCCACTTTCGAGCAGGCCGGCATCGGCATCACCCATATCAGCCCGGATGGCCGCTACCGCCTCGTCAACCGGAAGTTCTGCGAGATGGTCGGCTACTCGCGCGAGGAGCTGTACGACAAGAAGTTCGCCGACCTGTCCCACCCGGACGACCGGGAGGTCGGCATGGACGCTTTCAGGCAGTCGATGGCCCGCAAGATTCCGAGCTTCACCGTCGAGAAGCGCTACCTGCGCAAGGACGGCAGCGTGATGTGGGCCAGGATCAATGCCACGTCCATCCTGGATGCCGCCGCGCGCGAGGTGAAGTACAACGTGGCCGTCATCGAGGACATTACGGAGCGCCGGCAAAACGACGAACGGCAGACGTTCATGCTCAAGCTGGAAGCCTGCCTGCGCGACATCGGCGATCCGGCGGAGATTCCACGGACCGTGTGCCGGCTGCTCGGAGAACGGCTCGATGCCGATCACGTCTACTTCGCCGAATTCGAGGACGACGAAATCCACCTCATCATCCGCGCCGACTACCATGCCTCGGCGCGCAAGCTGGCGGGCTACTGGCGGCTGCAGGACTTCGGTGTGCAGACGGCGCGCGCGCTGCGCAACGGCACTACCGTCGTGATCAATGACATCGCCAGCGACAGCCAGACCTCCGGTGTGCCCGCATCGCTGTTCGAGAAAATCGACGCCCGCGCGGGCGTAGCCGTTCCGCTGCTGCGGCATGGCCGCCTGCGCAGCCTGTTCGCGGTGCTGTGCAAGGAACCGCATTCCTGGCCGGCCGCCGCGATCCACCTGATCGAGGAAACCGCGGCACGCACGCGCGAAGCCGTCGAGCGCGGCCGCGCCGAGCAGGAACTGCGGGTGACCAACGAGCGCCTCAGCCTGGCGGTCGCCGGCACGGGCGACGGCGTCTGGGACTGGTACGTGAAGGACGGCCGGATCGAAGTGTCGGCACAGATGAGCGAGATCATCGGCTACGCCGCCGACGAGATGCCGGTCCACACTGACGTGTGGATGAAGCTGGTCCATCCCGACGACGTGGAGCGGCTTGAAGAGGCTGCAAGGGAATGCCTGCGGGATACCGGCAATCGCACCTTTTCCTGCGAATACCGGATGCGCTGCCGCGACGGCAGCTACAAATGGCTGCTCTCGCGCGGCATCGTGGTGGCGCGCGACGCCCGTGCGCAGCCGGTGCGCATGACCGGCATGATCACCGACATTTCCGAACGCAAGGAAGCCGACGAGCGCATCTGGCAGCATGCCAATTTCGATGCGCTCACCGGCCTGCCCAACCGCCGCCTGTTCCGCGACCGCCTCAACCGCGAAGTGGTCAACGCGCAGCGCAACGGGACCAAGATCGCACTGATGTTCATCGACCTCGACCGCTTCAAGCAGGTCAATGACCTCCTCGGCCACGATGCAGGCGATCTCCTGTTGCAGGAAGCAGCGCAGCGCATCGCCGAATGCGTACGCGCCTCGGATACGGTGGCACGGCTGGGCGGCGACGAATTCACCGTCATCCTCACCACGCTCGGCCAGCTCGACCACGTCGAGCACCTCGCCCAGAAACTGCTCGATGCGCTGAACCGCCCGTTCCGGCTTAACAAGGAGTCGGCCTACGTTTCGGGCAGCATCGGCGTAGCGCTCTTCCCGGACGACGGCGCGAGCTCCGAGGAGCTGATCCGCAAGGCGGACCAGGCCATGTACGCCGCAAAGCACGCCGGCAAGAACCAGTTCAGCTACTTCACCCGATCGATGGACGAATCGGCGCACCTGCGCCTGCGGCTGGCCCACGAGCTGCGCGGTGCGCTGTCCTCCAACCAGCTGGAAGTGCACTACCAGCCGGTCATCGATTTCAGGAGCGGCCATATCGCCAAGGCCGAAGCCTTGTTGCGCTGGCGGCACCCGAGCATGGGCGCCATCGAACCATCGCGCTTCATTCCGCTGGCCGAAGAATCGGGAATGATCACCGACATCGGCAACTGGGTGTTCAGGGAGGCCGCCCGCTGTTCGCGGCGCTGGAGCGTGCGCCTGGACGCGCCGTTCCAGATCGCCGTGAACAAATCGCCCTTGCAGTTCCTCTCGGACTCGGGCAAGAGCTGGCTGGATTACCTGGAACGCCTGAAGCTGCCGGGCACGGCGATTTCCGTCGAGATCACCGAGGGACTGCTGCTGCACGCGGCGGACAACGTCGCCGATACCTTGCTGCGCTACCGTGACGCCGGCATCCAGGTCGCCATCGATGACTTCGGCACCGGGTATTCGTCGATGAGTTACCTGAAGAAATTCGACATCGATTATTTGAAGATCGACCAGTCCTTCGTCCGCGACATCACCAGCGATGCCACCAACCAGACCATCGCCGAATCGATCATCGTCATGGCCCACAAGCTGGGCCTGAAGGTCATTGCCGAAGGGATCGAAACGCCGGAGCAGCGCGATCTGCTGGCGGCCGCCGGATGCGACTACGGCCAAGGCTACCTGTTCTCGCGAGCGGTGCCGGCCGACGAGTTCGAAGCAATGCTGCACCGCGCCCGCCCGCTGTCAACGGCGTTGGCGCAACAGCGGATGCGTCACCACTAGTGTTGCACGCTGCCAAGTGCGCGTACGCCGCACGATGTTATCCGGCAATTCAGGCTTCCACTGCTGAAAAACTGCGAACCTGTCAACAATTTCCAGTCTAATCCCTTACCTTCCAAGGTCTTTCGTATCCAACCATTCAAGGAGCGAGCATGAAGAAATTACCTATTGCCATCTTTCTGTCGTTGATCGGGACCGCGACGATGACGTATGGACAATCGACAACGACAACGACAACGACCGACCCCTCGAAATCAAGTTCTGCTTCAGGCGCAAGCCCGTCTTCCGGTAGCGTGACGACCACGACGACGGTCGAGCCGCCGAGCAGCAGCGGTTCTTCTTCCGGTAGTTCTGGCAGTTCGACCGGATCGTCCGGTTCGTCCGGATCAGGCAGTGGCATGTCCGGCACCAGCAGCAGCACGTCGCCGTCCAGCGGGACAAGTGGAACTTCGAGCGGAACTTCCTCGTCCGACACCAGTTCCAGCGGCACCCTGACCACCCCGCCGTCCACGACCTCCGGCAGCACCTCCGGATCGTCCAGCACGGACATGTCTACCTCGGGATCGGGTTCCTCGGGTACATCGGGCACGTCGGGCACCTCTGGCACCTCTGGCACGTCGGGTACTTCCGGCACGTCGGGTAGTTCGGGCACCGGCAGCTCGACCTCCGGTACGGGAACGGACACCACTAGCCCGAGCACGTCGGGTAGCGGCACCTCAGGCATGGGCACGTCCGGCAGCGGCACGTCCGGTAGCGGCACTTCGGGCATGGGCACGTCCGGCAGCGGCACGTCCGGTAGCGGCACTTCGGGCATGGGCACTTCCGGCAGCAGCACTTCCGGCAGCGACACCTCCGGCTCCAGCACTTCCGGCAGCGGTACGTCCGGCAGTGGTACGTCCGGCATGGGCTCCTCGGGCTCGACGGGCACAGGCTCGACCAGCGGATCGACCGACACCAGCGGCACATCGGGAACGGGCACATCGGGAACCGGCACGTCCGGCAGCAGCGGCACCTCGTCCGGCGGCACAAGCGGCAGCGGATCGACAATGCCCTCGCCGTCGGGCTCGACCACCCGCTGATCTCATCCACCGCATCGCTACGGCGGCCGCCTCCGCGGCGACCGCCGCAGCCGCCCGCGTCCCGCCAGGAACGGGCGCTTCATCTTGTTTGCACTTACCCGCCGGCATTCCTCCTCACCGGTTTTGTCCCTGTCAGGGAACCATCGGCAACCCGCACGTATCTATATTGCCAAAATGCCTATTGCAGGGATGGCACGCGACACGGCTGCCTGCTCTGCCACCAAGGAGATCCATGCACGATGGACGATAGACAGCAGCCGGTGACCAAAGCGCAGGAACTGCGCGCCTTCCTCTTCCTGACGATCGTTACCGCGCCTGTCCTCGCGGTCGCCGTCGTCGGCGGATACGGATTCTTCATCTGGATGTACCAGCTCGTCACCGGCTCCCTGCCAAGCGGCTAGGCCACACGCATCCTCCTCAAACACACAGCCCATGAGCCAGGAACTCCACATCGCCGGCATCGTCGTCTTCGCCGATCCCCAACAGCTTGACACCATCACTGCCTGCATCCGTACGGTACCGTCAGCGACAATCCACGCCGCTTCACCCGACGGAAAACTCGTCGTGACGCTGGAAACCGACAGCGCCAGGCGCACGCTCGACTACATGGACGCCATGCGCGCGCTGCCGGGCGTGGCCGATGTCGCCCTCGTCTACCAGCACGCCGAGCCGCTCGACGCTCTCGAACAGGAGATAGAAACATGAAACTCACGCGACGCACCTTCATCAAGCAGACGGCGGCCATGACCGCCGCGACGACCGTCGGCATCCCGCTCGAATCGCTCGGCTCCAACGTCGTCACCGATGCCTCCAAGACCCAGCTCACCTGGAACAAGGCGCCCTGCCGATTCTGCGGGGTGGGATGCGGCGTGAACGTGGGCGTGAAGGATGGCCGGGTGGTGGCAACCCATGGCGACATCAATGCCGAGGTCAACCGCGGCATCAATTGCGTGAAGGGTTATTTCCTGTCCAAGATCATGTACGGCGAAGACCGGCTGACGCGCCCGCTGCTGCGCATGAGCGGCGGGAAGTACGACAAGAACGGCGAGTTCACCCCGGTCTCGTGGGACGTTGCCTTCGACGTGATGGCGCAGCAGTTCAAGAAGGCTCTGCGCGAAAAGGGGCCGACCGGCATCGGCATGTTCGGCTCCGGCCAGTGGACGGTATGGGAGGGGTATGCCGCGGCCAAGATGTTCAAGGCGGGCTTCCGCTCCAACAATATCGACCCCAATGCACGGCATTGCATGGCGTCGGCCGTGGCAGGTTTCATGCGCACCTTCGGCATGGACGAGCCGATGGGCTGCTATGAAGACATCGAAAACGCCGACGCCTTCGTGCTGTGGGGCTCGAACATGTCGGAGATGCACCCGATCCTGTGGACGCGGGTGTCCGACCGGCGCCTGTCCGCGCCGCATGTGAAGGTCGCGGTGCTGTCGACCTACGAGCACCGCAGCTTCGAGCTGTCCGACCTGTCGATGATCTTCCGCCCGCAGACCGACCTTGCGATCCTGAACTACATCGCCAACCACATTATCCGCACCAACCGCGTCAACCGCGACTTCGTCAACAAGCACACCCGCTTCGTGCTGGGCAACACCGACATCGGCTACGGGCTGCGGCCCGACCATCCGCTGCAGAAAGCGGCGAAGAACGTGGCCGAGGCCGGCGGCGGCAAGCCAATCACTTTCGAGGAATTCGCGAAGTTCGTCAGCACCTACGACATCGACTCCGTCTCCAAGCTCTCGGGCGTGCCGAAAGACCGCCTGCAGCAGCTGGCCGAAATGTATGCCGACCCCAAGGTGAAGGTGATGTCCTTCTTCACCATGGGCTTCAACCAGCATACGCGCGGGACGTGGTGCAGCAACCTGCTCTACAACCTGCACCTCCTGACCGGCAAGATTTCCACGCCGGGCAACAGCCCGTTCTCGCTGACCGGCCAACCTTCCGCCTGCGGCACCGCGCGCGAGGTCGGCACCTTCTCGCATCGCCTGCCGGCCGACATGCTGGTGGTCAATCCCAAGCACCGCGAGATCGCGGAAAAGATCTGGCAGCTGCCGCCGGGGACGATCCCCGACAAGCCGGGTTACCACGCTGTCGTGCAGAGCCGCATGCTCAAGGACGGCAAGCTGGGCGCCTACTGGACCATGGTCACCAACAATGTGCAGGCCGGCCCGAATGTGATGGGCGAAATCCTGCCGGGCTTCCGCAATCCGAACGCCTTTGTGGTGGTCTCGGATGTCTACCCCACTGCAAGCACTGTCGCAGCCGACCTGATCCTGCCGGCGGCAATGTGGGTGGAAAAGGAAGGCGCCTACGGCAACGCCGAGCGGCGCACGCAGTTCTGGCACCAGCTGGTCAATGCCCCCGGCGAGGCGCGTTCCGACCTGTGGCAGCTCGCCGAATTCTCCAAGCGCTTCAAGATGGAGGAAGTGTGGCCGAAGGAATTGCTGGACAAGGCACCGCAATGGCGCGGCAAGACGATGTTCGACCTGATTTTCCGGAACGGCGAGGTGGACAAGTTCCCGGTCGCGCAGATCGAGGCCGGCTATGCGAATGATGAAGCGAAGGCCTTCGGTTTCTACATGCAGAAAGGCTTGTTCGAAGAGTATGCGCAGTTCGGCCGCGGGCACGGCCACGACCTTGCCCCCTTCGACGTCTACCACAAGGAGCGCGGCCTGCGCTGGCCGGTGGTGAACGGCAAGGAGACGAAGTGGCGGTACCGCGAGGGAACCGATCCCTACGTGAAGGCCGGCGAAGGCTTCAATTTCTACGGCATGCCCGACGGGAAGGCGGTGATCTTCGCCCTGCCCTATGAAAAGGCGGCCGAGGAACCGGACAAGGAATATCCGTACTGGCTGTCCACCGGCCGGGTGCTGGAGCACTGGCATACCGGCACCATGACACGGCGCGTGCCGGAGCTGTACCGCGCGGTGCCGAACGCGGTCTGCTATATCCACCCGGACGATGCCAAGGCGCTCGGGGCGCGCCGCGGCGACCTGATCGAGATCGCGTCGCGCCGGGGAGCCATCCAGACGCGCGTCGAGACACGCGGGCGCAACCGGCCCCCGCGCGGCCTGGTGTATGTCCCCTTCTTCGACGCCAGCCAGCTGATCAACAAGGTGACGCTGGACGCGACCGACCCGATTTCCTTCCAGACCGACTTCAAGAAGTGCGCGGTCAAGCTGCGCAAGGTATAGGAGGCCTAAATGAGAAAAATACTGATAATGCTTCTGCTGCTCCCCTGCCTTGCCTCGGCGGCCGACTTTTATGACCGCATGCGCGGCAACGTCCCGCTGGACCAGACCACGCAGCCGCCGACGATCGTGAACCCGGACAACAGCGACGTGCGGCGCTCGCGCAACTATGCGATGCAGCCGCCGGTCGTGCCGCACAAGATCGAAGGCTACCAGCTCGACAAGAACGCCAACCGCTGCATGATGTGCCACGCCCGCACGCGCACGCAGGAAAGCCAGGCGCCGATGATCAGCGTCACCCACTTCATGGACCGCGACGGCAATTTCCTGGCCGAGCTGTCGCCGCGGCGCTATTTCTGCCTGCAGTGCCACGTGCCCCAGGCGAACCTGAATCCCCTTGTGAACAACGAGTTCAAGGACGTCGATACGATGCTGAACCAGGCGCCTGCTCCGGCAGGGGCGCCGGCCAGGGCAAAGAAATAAGGGGGGACCATGAAACGCTTGCTCAAGCGCTACTGGGACATCCTGCGCCGTCCCAGCGTCCATCTCAGCTTCGGCTTCCTGACCATCGGCGCCTTCGTGATGGGCATTCTGTTCTGGGGCGGATTCAACACCATCATGGAAGCGACCAACACCGAAAAATTCTGCACCGGCTGCCACGAGATGCGGGACAACGTGTTCGTCGAGCTGCAGAACACCATCCACTACAGCAACCGCAGCGGCGTGCGCGCCGTCTGCTCGGACTGCCACGTGCCGCACAACTGGACCGACAAGATGGCACGCAAGATGGCGGCCTCGAAGGAAGTGTGGGGCAAGATCTTCGGCACCATCGATACGCGCGAGAAGTTCGAGGCGCACCGCCTGCAACTGGCCAACAACGAATGGAAAAGGCTGAAGGCGAACAACTCCCTGGAATGCCGCAACTGTCACCAGTTCGAGTCGATGGATTTCACCAAGCAGAGCAAGCGCGCGGTCGACGCGCATTCAACCCAGCTGGCGCGCGGCGAAAAGACTTGCATCGACTGCCACAAGGGCATCGCGCATACGCTGCCCGATATGGCGGGCGTGCGCTGACGCCCGCCGCCAGCATAGCGCTACTTGCTGCCTCCGGCGTCGGTCGAACCGCCGGAGGGTTGCTGCGCCGGTCCGCCCGACGCCGAACTCCCCTGCTGCATTCCACCCGAAGCCCCCGAAGTAGCCGGCGGGTCGTCGGTCGTCCCCGAACTGGTGCCCGTGCCCGTGGCGCCGCCGGTGCTGCCCACGCCGGTCCAGCGGCGTGAGGTGTCGTGGTCGGACGTCGAGGCGTTGCTCGAAGGGCCGCGCACGTTGGAATCGAGCGCCTTGTTGCCCTCGGTGGTCGGCACCGTACCGCTGGCCGCGCTGCCGGATGTGCCCGAGGTTCCGGAAGCTCCGCTCGATTGCTGCACTGTCCCCGATGCCGTGCTGTCGCCGCTGCTCGCCGGCGCAGCCGTTGACTGGGCAAACACGAAACCCGATGCCGCCAGCAAGGACGCCGGGATGATGATCGAAATCCTGCTCATGCTATCTCCTGGTCGGTTCAATATGCTGTTAGACCCGCAACCTGCCCCGGGTTCTTGATATCAGGTTTACACTGGCCCACCCTCCTGCTAGGATCATCGTTCATTTCAGAACTTGATTCTGCATAGCGGAATTCCGACCATGTCAGACCGCCATTTCGCCCACTGGCCCGCCGGCCATGCGCGCACCCTCACCGCGCCCCGGACCAACCTCTACTACAACGTCGAGGTGTCAGCCACGCGCTGGCCGGACAAACCGTACATCCAGTATTACGACACGCCGATCACCTTCGCGGAATTCCGCGACGAGACCGAGCGCATCGCTGGCTGGCTCGAGCAGGAATGCAAGGTCAGGAAGGGAGACCGGGTGCTGCTCTACATGCAGAACAGCCCGCAGTTCGTGCTGGCCTACTACGGCATCCTGCGCGCCAACGCGGTCGTCGTGCCGGTCAACCCGATGAACCTGACAGGCGAACTGCGTCATTACGTCAAGGACACCGCCGCGCGCGTGGCGATCCTCGCGCAAGACCTGTACCCCCAGATGGCGCCGCTGGCCGGCGACGGCCTGGAACACCTCCTGGTTGCCGCCTATTCCGACTATGTGCGTCGTCCGACCGCACTGCGCCTGCCCGACGTGGTTGCCGCCCCGCGCGAGCCGATCACCGGCCCCGGCGTCACGCTCTGGCACGAGATGCTGGAACGCGGACTGCGCCCCGGCCCGCTCACCGCCGGCCCGGACGACCTGTGCGTGATGCCCTACACCTCCGGCACCACCGGCAATCCGAAGGGCTGCATGCACACCCACCGCGGCGTGATGTTCTCCGTGGCCGCCAGCATGCAGTGGTTCAACACCAACCAGGACGGCGTCATCCTCGCCGTGCTGCCCTTCTTCCACGTCACCGGCATGGTGGGCAGCATGAGCGGCCCGCTGTACCACGGCGCCACAATCGTCCTGCTCACGCGCTGGGACCGCGAAGTGGTGGCCGAATGCGTGCAGCGCTACAAGGTGAAGACCATGCAACTCATCGCGACGATGGTGGTGGACTTGCTCGCCAACCCGCGCATCGCCGAATACGACTTCTCCAGCCTGCACGGCATCCGCGGGGGCGGCGCGGCCATGCCGGAAGCGGTTGCGCAGAAGATGAAAGACCTGCTCGGCGTGCCCTATGTCGAGGGCTACGGCATGTCCGAAACCATCGGCGCGACCCACATCAACCCGGTGCACCGGCCGATGAAACAATGCCTCGGCATCCCGCTCTACAACGTCGACGCGCGCGTGGTCGATCCCGCCGACTTGCGCGAACTGCCGCCCGGCGAAGTGGGCGAAATCCTCGTCCACGCGCCACACGTAATGCAGGGTTACTGGAACAATCCGAAAGCGACCGAAGAGAGCTTCGTCGAGATCGACGGCAAGCGATTCCTGCGCACCGGCGACCTGGCAAAGACTGACGAAGACGGTTACTTCTTCATGGTCGACCGGCTCAAGCGCATGATCAATGCCTCGGGCTTCAAGGTCTGGCCGGCGGAAGTCGAGTCCATGCTGTACCAGCACCCGGCGATCCAGGAAGCCTGCGTGATCGCCGCCCAGGACGCGAAGCGCGGCGAAACCGTGAAGGCGGTGGTCGTGTTGCGCGACGCATTTCGCGGCAAGGTCAGCGAGCAGGAGATCATCGACTGGGCGCATGCCAACATGGCCGCCTACAAGAGCCCCCGCATCGTCCAGTTCGTCGACGCGCTGCCGAAGTCCTCGACCGGGAAGCTGCAGTGGCGCGCATTGCAGGAACGGGAACAGGCCGCGCCTTGACATTGATCGATGTCGATGCACGACGGCATTTTTTCGAGAAATGCCAAATTTTCGGTGTAATATCCGTCCGCTGTACCAAAAAATCCGGTTCAGGATGACGAGTGAGACAGGAGCCCGCGACGCATATGCCTAGCGGGCTTTCTTTTGGCTTTCTTCTTTCCAATGTTGTTATTACGAATATGTATATCTCATATAACAACAATAAAGAAGACAACTATGCTGCGGCGCGATAAAGTAACACCTGTCTCCTCCAACTCTTCTTGAATTGGATTTACCCGCAAACCGAAAGGTCTGCGGGTTTTTTTTTGCCCGTGGCTCCGAACAGCCGTCATAGCAATGCCACCAAGAGTTGCATTCCCCGCTGAATATTCCTATATTAGGTACTATCGTACCTGAATCAGGAATATTTAATGCAACCACTCGATGCGCTTTTCTCACCTCCGGAGCAACGTTTGCTAGCGACCGTACTTACTCATCCCGAAAGGGATTTTGGGACTGTTGAACTGTTGAGCCGCATCGGTAGCAGCCGGAGCGCGGGCAGCAGCTTGCTCAAGCGCTGGCTGGAAGCGGGACTGCTGAAGGAACGGAGAATAGGCAACCAGCGCCGGCTGGCTGCGAATCCGGATTTCCTGCTCTACCCGGAACTGCGGCAAATGGCGATGAAGACCGTCGGACTCGCGCAGCCCCTGGCACGCGCCTTGGCCCCGCTCGGTGGCCAGCTCCGCGAAGCCTTCGTTTTCGGGTCTGTCGCCGTCGGCAGGGACACTAGTGACAGCGATATCGATCTGCTAATCGTGGGGGATGTCGACCTGTTCACCGTCTCACCGTTGCTGGACTCCGTAGAGCAAGAGCTCGGGCGGGCCGTCCACGTGAACATCTACAGCGAGGAGGAATGGTCGTCGAGCGATGACCAGGTACTTCGGTCGATCAAGAACGGTCCCCGTATCGATTTGATGGGAGAGCTGCGTGCCACGGCCGGCTGAGTACGAAAACCTGCTGAGAGTCGGGGCACTCAAAGAAGCCGCTTGCAGCGACGACTCGATCAACATGCTTTCTGCAGCAGACACTCTTCTCCACGGCCGCAAGGGAACGGCTTGACGGCGAGCGCGAAACATTTCGGGAACAAACTGTATAAAAACACAGTCCCTCGTTCATATCCGTCAACCTTCACATGGAGACAGGCATGGACAAGCGAACCCAGGACGACGCGCAGAACAGCAACATGGTGAAAGACCCGAAGGACTGGACCACGGGCGACGAGCCCATGACCGGCGCACAGAAGTCTTACCTCAAGACCCTGTCGGAGGAAGCCGGCGAGCCGATGGATGAAAACCTCACCAAGGCACAGGCATCCGAGCGCATCGACGAGTTGCAGCAACGCACCGGGCGCGGTGCAGAGAGCGGCACAAAGCACTGATCCGCTGCCCCGGTTGCCCACAGTTGCTGTGGCCAATTCTGTGGACAACCGGGGATAAGCTTCCTCAAGTCCATGATTCGCAAGGAAAATCTTGCGTTGATGAAAATCAATGCAGCATGGACCGCAGTTCCGTCTTCAACACCTTCCCGTAATTGTTCTTCGGCAGTTGCTGCACGAGTACGTAGCGTTTCGGCCGTTTGAAGCGGGCGATGTGTTCCAGGCAGTGCCGGTCCAGCATGTCCACCGTGAGCGGGGAGCCTGCTTCCGGCACCACGAACGCGACCACGACCTCGCCCCATTCCGGGTCCGGGGCTCCGACCACCGCCGCCTCGCTCACGCCGCGACAGTTCAGCAGCACTTCCTCCACCTCGCGCGGATAAATGTTGGAACCGCCGCTGATGATGAGGTCCTTGCTGCGGTCCTTGAGCGTGAGGAAGCCGTCCTCATCGAGGCAGCCCACGTCGCCGGTGAACAGCCATCCGTCGCGGATCGCGCTTGCGGTGGCCGCCTCGTTGCGCCAGTAGCCGGCCATCACGGTATCGCCCTTGACCAGCACTTCGCCGATCTCGCCCAGCGGCAGCGCGCGCCCGTGTTCGTCGGCAATGCGGACCTGCACCGGCGTCTGCGCCACGCCCACAGAGGCAAGGCGGGCGAGATGGCGCGGGTGGCCGATGTCGGCAAGGTGGCGGCGCGACAGTGCGGTGGCGACCATCGGCGTCTCACCCTGCCCGTAGATCTGAACAAAGCGCGGACCCATGATGCGCAGGGCGCGCTGGATGTCGGCCACGTACATCGGCGCGCCGCCATAGACGATGGTCTTGAAAGAGAGAGCGCACTCCTCGGCGCCCAGCCCCGTCTCTTCCGCGTGATCGACCAGGCGCTTGACGATGGTCGGCGCCGCAAAGGCCGAGAGCGGCCCGAGCGCCCTGCCCAGCGCGAAGAGTTCGGCGGGATCGACACCGCCGGATGACGGAACCACATGCCGCGCGCCGGCCATGAGATACGGAACCGCGTACAGCCCGGCGCCGTGCGACATGGGCGCGCCGTAGACGATCGCCTCGTCCGGCGATACGGCATCGACATCGATGAAATACGTGAGCCCCATGGTCATGAGGTTGCGGTGCGTGATCATCACGCCTTTCGGCCTGCCGGTCGTCCCGCTGGTGTAGAACAGCCATGCGGTATCGTCCGGTGCACGCTCGGCCGGCGGCGTCTCCCCGGCGGCAGGTGCAAGCAGCGCATCGGCCTCCGGCGAATCGATATCGATCTGCCTCTCCAGCCCGGCCAACGGCTCGGGTGCGACGTCGCTCGACACGAATGCCCAGCGCGCCTGCGCATTGTCGATGATCCATTCCACTTCCCGGGTGTGAAGCTTGGCGTTCACCGGCACCACCACCAGCCCGGCCCACCACGCGCCCCACATCACTTCCAGGTAACGCGGATGGTTGCGCATGAACAGCACTACCCGGTCGCCGGGCGCGAGGCCGGCGTCGCGCAAGCGCTGCGCCAGCCCTTCGCTGCGCGCGGCCCACTGGCCGTAACTGGCGTGCATCTGCGTCCCGTCGAAAATGGCGGGCTGCTGCGGCGATTGCAGGGCATGGCGCACGAGAAGATGGGCGAGGCTCATGGAATGTCTCCGGTCGTGTCTGGCGGATTCAGTGTAGTCGTAGCGGCTGCGGATGCCACAGTCTAGCCTTGTTTCGCAGCAAGTGCCGGGCGCTGCGCATGACCTGCCTACATTGATCGAACTGAAATATTCGGACGGAATCAAATCGGCATGAGACGTGGACTGAAAATTGCCGGCATCTCGATCGGCGCCCTCCTTGCCGTCATTGCCTTGCTGCTGGTCATTGCCTCGGCATTCGACTGGAACCGCATCAAGCCGTGGGTCAACGACAAGGTCAGCGAAGCGACCGGCCGCGCCTTCGCCATCAACGGCGACCTGTCCTTCCGTTGGGAACGGCCGCCCGAACAGCAGGTCGGCTGGCGGCGCTTCCTGCCGTGGCCGCACATCCAGGCGCAAGACATCACACTGGGCAATCCCGAATGGGCACGCAGCGGCCCTTACATGGCACGCGTGAAGCAGATCGACACCACGATCAATCCGCTCGCGCTGCTGACCAAAACCATCAGCATCCGCACCCTGGTCATCGACGGCGGGAATGTCGCGCTGGAAAAGAGCAAGGACGACAAGAACAACTGGACCTTCAAGAAAGAGGAAAACGACCAGCCCTCGGCATGGACCTTCGCGCTGCACAGCCTCGCCATCAAGAACGGCAACCTGCGCTACGTCGATCCGGCGAAAAAGGCGGACGCCACGGCGAGCATCGATACGTCGGACGACGGCACGGTCAACTTCAAGCTGGGCGGCATCTTCAATGGAGAAAAGGTGGGCGGCGGCGGCAAGGCCGGCGGGCTGCTGACGCTCATGGAGCGCAATGTGCAGTACCCGGTGGAGGCCACGCTCAAGGTCGGCGAGACGACCATCACCGCCGACGGCCGCCTCACCGACCCGGCCCATCCGACCGCGCTCGACCTCAAGCTGAAGATCCTCGGCGCCAGC
>Ga0196971_1000455_pt1 | contig 30790 bp, 28 predicted proteins | sample S1v_1013CmetaG_FD_148660 | JGI IMG/M metagenome (GOLD analysis project Ga0196971, IMG submission 148660) | Soil microbial communities from Anza Borrego desert, Southern California, United States - S1+v_10-13C | ecosystem: Environmental > Terrestrial > Soil > Desert | place: USA: California...
TCGGCGCCGCGCTGAACCACTGGTACCACATGGACATGACTTACCGCGGCATCATCAACATGCTGATGATGTGCGGCTGCGTCGGCCAGTCCGGCGGCGGCTGGGCGCACTACGTGGGCCAGGAAAAACTGCGCCCGCAGACCGGCTGGACTCCGCTGGCCTTCGCGCTCGACTGGAACCGTCCGGCGCGCCAGATGAACTCCACCTCCTTCTTCTACGCGCACACCAGCCAGTGGCGCCACGAGAAGCTGCACAGCAACGAGATCCTGTGCCCGACGGCGGATGGCGAGTTCTCCAAGATGTCGATGATCGACTTCAATGCCAAGGCGGAACGCCTCGGCTGGCTGCCTTCGGCACCGCAGCTGGAAACCAATCCGCTGGAAGTCACGCGTGCAGCGGAAGCCGCCGGCCTGGATCCGGTGAAATACGCCGTGTCGCAGCTCAAGGATGGCAAGCTGAACCTGTCCTGCGACGATCCGGACAATCCCGCCAACTTCCCGCGCAACATGTTCGTGTGGCGTTCCAACATCCTGGGCAGCTCGGGCAAGGGCCACGAATACTTCCTGAAGTACCTGCTCGGCACGCAGAACGCGCTGATGAGCGAGGAAGAAGGCTGCGTCAAGCCGCGCGACATCAAGGTGCGCCCGGCCGCCGAAGGCAAGCTCGACCTGCTGGTCGTGCTCGACTTCCGTATGTCGACCACCGCGCTGTACGGCGACATCGTGCTGCCCACCGCGACCTGGTACGAGAAGGACGACCTGAATACCTCGGACATGCACCCGTTCATCCACCCGCTGTCCGAAGCCGTGCAGCCGCTGTGGAAGGCCAAATCCGACTGGGAAATCTACAAGGGCATCGCGAAGAAGTTCACCGAGATCGCCGGCGATTACCTCGGCACGCAAAAGGATCTGGTGCTGACCCCGCTGATGCACGACACCCCGGGCGAACTCGGCCAGCCGTTTGATCCGAAGGATTGGCGCGCAGGCGAATGCGAACCGGTCCCCGGCAAGACGATGCCGGCAATGGCAGTGGTCGAGCGCAACTACAAGGATGTTTACAAGAAGTTCACCTCCATCGGCCCCCTGCTGGAAAAGGTGGGCAATGGCGGCAAGGGCATCAGCTGGAAGACCGAGCATGAAGTCGATGTGCTGCGCGGCCTGAACCGGGTGGTGACGGAAGAGGGCGTATCCAAGGGCCAGCCGCGCCTGGAAAGCGCGATCGACGCCGCCGAAATGATCCTGTCGCTGGCGCCGGAAACCAATGGCCATGTCGCGGTGAAGGCCTGGGACGCGCTGTCCAAGATTACCGGCCGCGACCATACGCACCTGGCCATCCCGCGCGAGCACGACAGCATCCGCTTCCGCGACGTGCAGGCGCAGCCGCGCAAGATCATTTCCTCGCCGACGTGGTCGGGCCTGGAAAGCGAAGAGGTCAGCTACAACGCCGGCTATACCAACGTGCACGAGCTGATCCCCTGGCGCACCCTGACCGGCCGCCAGCAGTTCTACCAGGATCACCTGTGGATGCGCGAGTTCGGCGAAGGGCTGTGCGTGTACAAGCCGGCGATCAATACCAAGACCACCGGCCAGATCATGGGCAAGCGTCCGAACGGCAACAAGGAGATTGCGCTCAACTGGATCACGCCGCACCAGAAGTGGGGCATCCACTCGACCTACTCGGACAACCTGCGCATGCTCACGCTGTCGCGCGGCGGGCCGCACGTGTGGCTGTCGGAAATCGACGCCAAGGAAGCCGGCATCGAAGACAACGACTGGATCGAAGTCTTCAACGTCAACGGCACCCTGGTCGCCCGCGCCGTTGTCAGCCAGCGCGTTCCGGTCGGCATGACGCTGATGTACCACGCGCAGGAAAAGATCGTGAACATGCCGGGTGCGGAAACCTCGGGCATGCGCGGCGGCATCCACAACTCGGTGACCCGCGCCGTGACCAAGCCCACGCACATGATTGGCGGCTACGCGCAGCTTTCGTACGGCTTCAACTACTACGGCACCGTCGGCTCGAACCGTGATGAGTTCGTGCTGGTGCGCAAGGTGAAGAAGGTCGACTGGCTGGAAGGGCCGTTGAAAGAGAAGGCGTAATCACACAGTCACCATTCTGGAGCAAACATGAAAATCAGAGCACAAATTGGCATGGTGCTGAACCTGGACAAGTGTATCGGTTGCCATACCTGTTCGGTCACCTGCAAGAACGTCTGGACCAGCCGCGACGGTGTGGAGTACGCATGGTTCAACAACGTCGAATCCAAGCCGGGCGTCGGTTACCCGAAGGAATGGGAAAACCAGGACAAGTGGAACGGCGGCTGGAAGCGCAACAGCGACGGCAAGATCGAGCCGCGCCAGGGCAGCCGGCTGAAGATCCTTTCCAACATCTTCGCCAACCCGAACCTGCCGGCCATCGACGACTATTACGAGCCCTTCACCTACGACTACGAACGCCTGCAGAACGCGCCGCTGTCGGAAACGCCTCCGACGGCGCGACCGGTGTCCGTGATCACCGGCCAGAAGATGGACAAGATCGAATGGGGCCCGAACTGGGAAGACGACCTCGGCGGCGAGTTCGCCAAGCGCAGCAAGGACAAGCTGTTCGACGGCGTGCAGAAGGAAATCTACGGCACGTTCGAGAACACCTTCCTGATGTACCTGCCGCGCCTGTGCGAGCACTGCCTGAACCCGGCCTGCGTCGCGTCCTGCCCGTCCGGCTCGGTGTACAAGCGTGAAGACGACGGCATCGTGCTGGTCGACCAGGACAAGTGCCGCGGCTGGCGCATGTGCATCTCCGGCTGCCCGTACAAGAAGATCTATTACAACTGGTCTTCCGGCAAGGCGGAGAAGTGCACGTTCTGCTTCCCGCGCATCGAAGCGGGCCAGCCGACCGTGTGCTCGGAAACCTGCGTGGGCCGCATCCGCTATCTCGGCGTGATGCTGTACGACGCCGACCAGATCGAAGCGGCGGCATCGGTCGCCGACGAGCAGGATCTGTACGAAGCGCAGCTCAAGCTGTTCCTCGACCCGAACGATCCGAAGGTGATCGAGGAAGCGCGCAAGCAGGGCATCCCGGAATCCTGGCTGGAATCGGCGAAGAAGTCGCCGGTGTACAAGATGGCGATGGAATGGAAGGTCGCGTTCCCGCTGCATCCGGAATACCGCACGCTGCCGATGGTCTGGTACATCCCGCCGCTGTCGCCGATCCAGGCCGCCGCGGAGTCCGGCAAGATGGGCATGAACGGCATCATCCCGGACACCAAGAGCCTGCGCATTCCGGTCAAGTATCTGGCCAACCTGCTCACCGCAGGCAAGGAAGCGCCGGTGGTGCATGCGCTCGACCGCATGCTCGCGATGCGCGCCTACATGCGCGGCAAGGAAGTCGACCGTGTCGAGAACCTCGACGTGCTCAAGCAGGTCGGCCTGTCGCAGGCGGAAGTGGAAGACATGTACCACATCATGGCGATCGCCAACTATGAAGACCGCTTCGTGATCCCGTCCAGCCACAAGGAAATGGTGGAAGACAGCTTCAACGAAAAGGGCTCCTGCGGCTTCAGCTTCGGCAACGGCTGCTCGGACGGTGTGAGCGACGCTTCGCTGTTCGGCAAGAAGAAGCAGGGTTCGGTGATCTTCGTCGACATGCCGAAGTCGAGGAAGAAGAAAGAGACGGAAGGCGCGTAAGCGTCCATGGCGGGGTGGGGCTTACCCCAATCGGTCCCATCCCGTCTTTCCGTCGCGGCCCGGTGCCTTCGTGCACGCGTTGAATAAGGAAATGCCATGCAACACTTTCAAGTCCTGTCCATATTGCTAAGCTACCCGACACCCGAGCTGAAAGCCGGCCTGGGCGAGCTGGAGTCGGCGTTGGACAACCAGCCGCAGGTCAAGGCGACGCTGCGGCCGCTGTTCGACTACCTCGCGAGCGAGGATCAGTTCGCGATCGAGGAGAAGTATGTGGCGACCTTCGACCGCAATCCCTCCCATTCGCTGCATCTGTTCGAGCATATCCATGGCGAGTCGCGCGACCGCGGCCAGGCGATGGTCGACCTGATGGAGGAATACAAGCGTCACGGCCTGGAGATGCAATCCGACGAACTGCCGGACTACGTTCCGCTGTTCCTCGAATTCCTGTCCCAGCTCGACGAGGCGGAAGCCGGCCGGCTGCTGTCGGACGCGGTGCACGTGCTGGCGCATGTGGGCCGCAAGCTCAAGGCCAACGACAGCCCGTACGCGGTCGTCTTCGACGTGATCGAAGCGCTCTCGCCGGTTGCCGCCGAGGAGCTGACCGAGCCGCCGATCCGCGACATGGATGAACTGCTTGAAACCTACGGTCCCGGCGCCGACGGCGTCGAACCGCTGCTCAACAAGGGGCTGTCTTGCGGCTCGAACGGCGTGCAGCCGGTCAATTTCGTTCCGAGGAAGCGCGCGGCAGCGGCAGCCGCGGGCTGACCAACGGCTGAGTAATGCGACGGCAAGCGAACAACAAGGAGATAAACACATGAACTACCTGCATCAATTCGTTTTCGGGATCTTCCCGTACATCGCCCTGGCGATCTTTCTGCTCGGAAGCCTGATCCGCTTCGACCGCGAGCAGTACACCTGGAAGTCGGAGTCCAGCCAGATGCTGCACCGCGGTGCGCTGCGCTTCGGCAACATCCTGTTCCACATCGGCATCATCGGCCTGTTCTTCGGCCATGCGGTCGGCTTGCTCACCCCGGTCTGGGTGTGGGATACGCTGGGCGTGTCGCATGGCGCCAAGCAGATCTTCGCGATGGCCGCCGGCGGCGTGATGGGTTCGCTGTGCCTGATCGGCCTGCTGACCCTGCTGGTGCGTCGTTTCTCGAACGACCGCCTGCGCGCCGTCACCACCTTCAAGGACAAGATCGTGATCCTGTGGATCCTGGTCACGCTGCTGCTCGGCCTGTCGACCATCTTCCTGTCCGCCTCGCACACCGACGGCCACATGATGACGCTGTTCATGTCCTGGGCGCAGCACATCGTCACCTTCCGCGGCGATGCGGCGCAGTTCCTGGCCGAGGTGCCGCCGCTGTTCAAGCTGCACCTGTTCATGGGCATGTCGCTGTTCGTGATCTTCCCGTTCACCCGCCTGGTGCACGTGTGGAGCGGCTTCGCGTCGGTAGGCTACCTGGGCCGCGCCTACCAGCTGGTGCGTCCGCGTTAATTCCTACAGGAGAACTGTCATGGGTATTTCCGTCAACGGGTTCGAGATCGACGACGCCGCGATCGAGCAGGAGATCGTGCATCACCAGAAGGCGGGAAACCCCCTGAAGGAAACGGTGCACGAGCTGGTGCTGCGCACGGTGCTGCTGCAGGAGGCGGATCGCCTGGGCATCACCGGCCAGGACGACGACGAGCGCATCGAAGCGCTGTTCGCGCAGGAAGTGAAGGTGCCGCAAGCCGACGAGGCTGCCTGCGAAACCTATTACCGGAACCACCCGGAGCAGTTTACGCACGGCGAAATGGTGGAGGCGCGGCACATCCTGTTCCAGGTCACGCCCACGGTGTCGCTGGATTTCCTGCGCACCACCGCGGAATCGATCCTGGAGACGCTGAAGATCCACCCGGAGCGCTTCGCGGAACTGGCGAAAACCTACTCCAACTGCCCGTCGGGCGCCGTCGGCGGCAGCCTCGGCCAGCTGATGCGCGGCCAGACGGTGCCGGAGTTCGAGCGGGTGCTGTTCCGCCTTGGCGAAGGCGAACTGGCCGGCCGGCTGCTGGAGACGCGCTTCGGCCTGCACATCGTGCAGGTGATGAAGCGCATCGACGGCCGGCTGCTGCCGTTCGACGCGGTCAAGGCGCAGATCGGCGAAACCCTGACGCGCCAGACCTGGCACCGCGCCTTGCACCAGTACCTGCAGATCCTGGTCGGCCGGGCTGACATCCAGGGCGTCACGCTGGAAGGCGCGCAGACTCCGCTGGTGCAGTAATTCACTTGCAGCGAGGAGACACGCACGGCGGGTGGCCCACGAGGGCACCCGCCGTGTGCCTTTCCGGGCCTGCCGGCGGGCACGGCAACAAGATGCGGCGCTGGCCGGGCCGCCCTGGTTTCCCTGTTGGCGGACGGGTCATTAGTTCTAAAGAACTATGCCCGTTAGCTCCTCATGCCAACTGCCAAGCGCCATCCCCCCCGATACAATGAAATCATCAAAAATCCATCGGGAGTGATGATGTTAAGCGACCGCTTTGGCCGATCCATCGATTATCTGCGCTTGTCGGTGACCGACCGTTGCGATCTCCGTTGCACCTACTGCATCCCGAAAGGCTTCAAGGGGTTCGAGGAGCCGAAGCACTGGCTGACCTTTGACGAGATCGAGCGGCTGCTGTCGGTGTTTGCCCGCCTGGGCACCTCGCGCGTGCGCATGACCGGCGGCGAGCCGCTGCTGCGCCGCAACCTGCCGGAGCTGGCGGGACGGATCGCGCGGCTGCCCGGCATCCGCGACCTGTCGCTGTCCACCAATGCCACCCGGCTGGACCGCCATGCCGATGCGCTGAAAGCCGCCGGCGTGTCGCGCATCAACGTCAGTCTCGATTCGCTTGACCGCGGATGCATGGAAAAGATCACCGGCCGCGACAGCCTCGACAAGATCCTCGACGGCATCATGGCCGGCAAGGCCGCGGGCTTCGATCCGATCAAGATCAACATGGTCGCGATGCGCGGCATCAACGACGGCGAAATCGACGCGATGGTGGAGTTCTGCATCGAGCATGGCTTCATCCTGCGCCTGATCGAGGCGATGCCGATGGGCGCCACCGGGCGCGACGCCGCTTTCCTCGAACTCGGGCCGATCCAGGCCCGCCTGGCGCGCAAATATGGCTTGCAGCCGCAGGCGGCCGAACTCGGCGGCGGCCCGGCGCGCTATCTGGCGACGGCCGACGGCAAGGCCAGCGTCGGTTTCATCACGCCGATGTCGCAGCATTTCTGCGCGACCTGCAACCGCGTGCGCCTCGCGGTGGACGGCACGCTTTATCTCTGCCTCGGGCAGGAAGAAAAGTTCGAATTCCGGCCGCTGCTGCGTGACGGCGCCAGCGATGCCGAACTGGAAGCGGCGATTCGCCAGGCGATCGAACTCAAGCCGCAGAAGCACGAGTTCCGCGAGCAGCCGGCAAAAATTGTCCGGTTCATGGCGCAGACCGGAGGGTGAGGTGCAAGCTATGCAAGATATCGAAAAATTCATCCGGGGGTTCAGCCGCTTCCAGCAGCAGTACCTGGCAGAGCCGTCCCGTTTCGAAAGCCTGCGCGAGGGGCAGCATCCGGGCACGCTGGTGATCGGTTGCTGCGATTCGCGGGTCGACCCGGCGCTCCTGACCGGCAGCGACCCGGGGGAACTCTTCGTGGTGCGGAATATCGCCAACCTGGTGCCGCCATGCACGCCCGACGCGCCGCCCGGCGTCACCTCGGCCATCGAATTCGCGGTATGCGGACTGGAAGTGGCGCGCATCATCGTGCTCGGGCATGCGCGCTGCGGCGGCATTCGGGCGCTGATGTCCCCGCGCCGGATCGCCGCCGAAACCAATTTCGTCGAACGCTGGATGCGCATTGCCGAGCCGGTGCGCGAACGGGTGCTGCGCGAACTGCCGCACAAGGACGATCCCAAGCAGCACAAGGCGTGCGAACTGGGCAGCATCCTGCATTCGCTGGACAACCTGATGACCTATCCATGGATCAAGCAGCGGGTCGAAGAGGGCAGGCTGATCCTGCATGGCTGGTATTTCGACATCACGACCGGCGCACTGCTCGCGTATTCGCCGCGCAAGCAGGAATTCCTGCCGCTGGTGAGCTCGCTGCAGGAGGGGCAGCCGGCGGCCGCCTGAATGCGCGCGCCGTCCATTCCGTTTGATCTGGTATATGGCATTCCCGCACGGGCCGCTATACTCTTGACATTGTGCAATCCTGCCGCGCGCGTGCGCACGCCCGACCATGTCCCTTGAAACCCTGCTGCCCACCTGGCAACGCCTGTCGACGAAAATCGTCGGCGTGCTGCTGGGTTTCCTCTGCCTCGCGCTGCTGGCGATCGGTACGACGCTGATGCTTTCCTGGCAACTTGAGGGCAGCTCGGCGGCGATCAATGAAACCGGCAGCCTTCGCATGCGCAATTACCGGTTGACGGTGCTGCTCGGCCGCGCCATGGCCGAACCGGTGCCGCACGCCGCACGGGTGGCGGTGCTGGAGGAACTGAAAACCATCAACGACACCTTCCTGAGCCTGCAGCGCGGCGACCCGCAGCGGCCGCTGGCGCTGCCGCCGACCTCGCGCATCCAGGAGCGGTTCCGCAGCGTGAACGGACGCTGGAACAGGTCGATTCAGTCGCTGGCCAACGACGTGCTCAACGGCAGCGGGCCGAAGAAAGAGGCGGCATGGAAAAGCTTCCAGTCGGAAGTCGAGAGCTTCGTGCATGAGGTCGATGCGCTGGTGAAGGCGATCGAGCGGGACAGCGAGATGCGCACTTTCTGGCTGCGCGCGTCGCAGATGGCGCTGGTCGCGCTGGCGCTCTCCGGCACGGTCGCGATCATCTACCTGATGTTCCTGCTGATCGTGGAACCGGTCGAGCGGCTGCGGGTGGGCATGCAGCGCATGACGGAAAAGGATTTCGGCGCCCGCCTGCCGGTCGAGAGCAACGACGAGTTCGGGCAGCTCACGCGCGGCTTCAACCGCATGGCCGACCGGCTGGAGGAACTGTACAACAGCCTCGAGGAAAGGGTGAAGGCGAAGACCGCGGCGCTGGAAGACCAGAACCGCGAACTGGCGCTGCTCTACGACAGCGCCGAGTTCCTGCAGAGGCAGCAGACGGTCGAGGCGATGTGCGGAGGCTTCCTGCAGCGCATCCGGCTGTACTTCGGCGCCGACGGCGGTTCGGTGCGGGTGGTCGACGACCGCAACGGCAACATGCACATGGTCGTGCACAACGGGATTTCCGCCGAGCTGGTGAAGGCGGAGCAATGCATGAAGGTCGGCCAGTGCCTGTGCGGCGAAGCGGTCGAGAAGCGCGTGGCCATCGTGCATGACCTGCGCCTGCCGCATTCCGGCCAGGAACTGCAATGCCGGCGCGAGGGCTTTGCCACGGTGTCGGTGTTCCAGATCTTCGCGTACGAGGAGCAGATCGGCTTCATCAACCTGCACTTCCGCCAGGCGAGGTCGTTCAGCGAGCGCGAGCAGGCCTTGCTGGAGACGCTCGGCCAGATGCTCGGCACCGCCATCGAGAACGTGCGCCTGGCCAGCCGCGAGCGCGAGATGGCGATTTCCGAAGAGCGCAACCTGGTGGCGCAAGGGCTGCACGACAGTATCGCGCAGGGACTGACCTTCATGAACATCCAGCTGCAGATGCTCGACGAGTCGCTGCGCGGCGGCCGCCTGGATGAGGTCGCGGAAATCGTGCCGGCGCTGCGTTCCGGGGTGCAGGAGAGCTACGAGGACGTGCGCGAGCTGCTGCTGAATTTCCGCAGCCGGCTGGCGGAGGACGACCTGGTCGGCTCGCTCTCCGCGGCGGTCGAAAAGTTCCGCCGCCAGACGGGGCTCGCGGTAGAATTCGTTGCCGAAGGCAGCGGGCCGCCGTTCTCGCGCGAGCAGCAGCTGCAGGTACTGTTCATCGTGCAGGAAGCGATGTCCAACATCCGCAAGCATGCGATGGCCGGCCACGTCGAGATCCGCCTGCACGACAGCGCGGATTTCCTGCTCACGATATGCGACGACGGCGTCGGCTTCGAAGCGGAAACGCTGCTGAAGAAGGGGGATGGCCACGTCGGCATCAACATCATGCGCGAGCGCGCACAGCGTATCCAGGCCTCGCTCGATGTGGTGTCCGCGGCCGGCAGGGGGACGACCGTGTCCTTGCATCTGCCGCAGGAACAGCGGCGCGCCGCCTGAGCAAACATGAACCGGGAACCAAGAACATGAACGCACCCGCCAAGCCGATCAGCGTGCTGCTGGTCGATGACCATACGCTGTTCCGCAGCGGCATCCGCTCACTGCTGCAGCGCAATTCCGATTTCGTGGTGGTCGGCGAGGCTGCCGACGGCATCGATGGCATCAAGCGCGCCAAGCAGCTGCGCCCCGATGTGGTGCTGCTGGACCTGAACATGCCCGGCATGTCCGGCCTGGAGACCTTGCAGCTGCTGCTGCAGGATTGCCCCGACACCGCGGTGATCCTGCTGACGGTATCGGAAGAGGCGGATGACCTGACCGCGGCGCTGCAGGCCGGCGCGCGCGGCTACCTGATCAAGAACATCGATGCCGACTATCTGGTGCGGGCGATCCGCCGCGCCGCCGCCGGCGAGCCGGTGCTGGCCGAAGCGATGACCACCAAGCTGGTGGCCCACCTGCAGGGCGGCACGCCGAAGCCGGAGCCGCAGTCGGATCTCGACAAGCTGACGCCGCGCGAGCGGGAAATCCTTGCCTGCCTGGCGCGCGGCGAAAGCAACAAGCATATCGCGCGCACCCTGGACGTGGCCGAGAGCACGGTGAAGATCCACGTGCAGAACATCCTCAAGAAGCTCAACCTGTCCAGCCGCGTGCAGGCGGCGGTGTTCGCGGTCGGGCACGGGATGGCGGCGGGGGAGAAGCGGGGGTAGGGGCGATCCTGCACTAAGGCTCACCGTAAGAATGAAAAGGGCCGGAATCCCGGCCCTTTCATTTCATCCCGACTGAACACAATAAACGTTCAGTCGCAACAGGACATCACCCGCCGCACTTGCCGCAGCAGCCGCCGCAGGACTGCGGCTCGTCGAAGCTGACCTTCTTCACGCCGAATCCCGCCTTGGCCAGCGCGGCCGCCATTTCCTGGGGAGCGGTCTGGTCTTCATCGAACTGAACGATGGCCCGGTTCTGCGGGAAGGAGACGCTGACGTTGGTGACGCCGTCGATCGCCTTGATCGTGCGCATCACTGTTTCGGAGCAGTCTTCCGTGGTCATCCCGGTAACGTTCAGGACTTCGGTTTGCATGGTCTTTCCTTTGCTTGACGATTTGATAATACGAGGCTGAGTTGCGGCTTCCCGCGGCCGTGGCGGGTTGCGATGCTGGGGTGATCCTAATGGAAGCCGGCGCGCCGAATAAATGATCGAGATCAAATTTTCCGGATTCAGCGGCCCGGTTTTGCGGGAGGTGTTGCGCGGACCATACGGCCCGCGCGTCAAGCGATATCAGTGCGACATCAGGATGGGGACGGTCATCGACTGCAGTACGGTGCGGGTCACGCCGCCGAGCAGGATCTCGCGGAAGCGGGAGTGGCCATAGCCGCCCATGACGAGCATGTCCGAGCCGAGGTCGGTCGCGATCGACAGCAGCGCGTTGCCGACGTCGATGTCGGTCCGCTGGCGCACCACGTTGACCTTCACGCCGTGGCGGGCCAGGTAGAGGCCGATGTCGGCGCCCGGCTGCTCGCCGTGCGCGTCGCCGCGGTCATCGGCGTTGAACACCACGACGTCGACGTTGTCGGCGCGCTTGAGGATCGGGATCGCGGACGTCACCGCGCGCGTGGCGCTGGTGCTCGCATCCCAGGCGATCAGCACGCGCCTGGCGTTGGCGTTGTAGTTGCCGACATAGGGAACGATCAGCACCGGGCGGCCGGAGTTCATCACCACGAATTCCGGGAAGTCGGGCAAGGTGGTGCTGGAAGGCTCGTCCGGATCGGTCTGGCCGATCACCACCAGGTCGCTGTAGCGTGCCTGCAGGCTGATGCCGCCGCCGGCTTCGTCGTCAAGCTGGCGCGCTTCGAAGGAGCTCACGCCAAGCCTTTGAACCGTGTTTTCGAAACCGGCGAGCGCATCCTTGGCCTGCTTGCGCAGTTCCTCGAGATGGCTGTCGAGGTGGGTCGCCATGCCGCCGCCTTCATAGATGAAGCGAGACTGGTAAATGAAGCGCGATACGCCGGAGGGAGCGGCGCCGATCAGGTGAGCGTCTTCGTTGATGGCGATCTGTGCCGCGAGCTTGATGCGTTCTCCTGCATGCTTGTCTTTGTCCACATGGACGAGTACGGTTTTGTACGACATGTAATCCTTCCTCTTTTTTTTGATTGACTACGTTCCCACCGCCGCGCACTCCTGCGGCAACCGGCGGCGACGCTCTCATTCAACAATGCCGTATTAGCGTAGGGCCTGGCTGCAATGCAGTCCAGAAAAATGCGAACGCCTCAAACAATAGTTCGGCGCTTTTTGACTCAGATCAAAAATTTCCCGGACGCTCGTTCGTAACATCGCCGGATACATGAAAATGTGGTTTTTGTCGCCGCGTCTCACCCGGCAGCCGGCGTCCGGCGCGCCGCCGTACACCCCGCACTGTCTCTCCCGATCCATGCCGATTCACGCATGCGCCGCCGCGCCGCGCCGCCCGCGCGAGGAAAAAGGCCCTTCCAGGAAGCGACCATGACCGTCAGGAACCTCAAGCATCTCTTCGAGCCCCAGTCCATTGCCGTCGTCGGCGCGTCGGGCAAGCCGAACAGCATCGGCGCAACCGTGCTGCGCAACCTGCTCGAGGGCGGCTTCGCCGGCGGCATCCTGCCGGTCAATCCGAAGTACGGCACGCTGTCGGACCTGAAGGTCTATGCAAGCGTGGCAGCGCTGCCCGAGGCGCCCGATCTGGCGATCGTCTGCACCCCGGCGGAAACGGTGCCGGGGATCATCGCCGACCTCGGCAAGCGCGGCACCAGGGCGGCGATCGTGCTCAGCGCCGGGCTGAACGTGGTGCGCGACCTGCGCGGTCGCAGCATGAAGGACCTGATGCTCAAGGCCGCCCGGCCGCACCTGCTGCGCATCCTCGGCCCGAACTGCGTGGGCATGCTGGTGCCGTCGCTCGGACTGAACGCGAGCTACGCGCACACCGGCGCCTTGCCCGGCAGGATCGCCTTCGTGTCGCAGTCGGGCGCGATGATGGCCGGGGTGCTCGACTGGGCGAAGGCGCGCGGCATCGGCTTCTCCAAGTTCGTGTCGCTCGGCGACGGCGCTGACGTCGATTTCGGCGACATGCTCGATTACCTCGCCACCGACGCCGACACCCACGCGATCCTGCTCTATGTGGAAACGATCAGGGATGCGCGCAAGTTCATGTCGGCCGCGCGCTCGGCGTCGCGCAGCAAGCCGACCCTCGTGATCAAGGCGGGGCGGGCTCCGGAAGGGGCGACGGCGGCGGCGTCGCATACCGGCGCGCTGGCCGGTTCCGACGACGTCTACGACGCCGCCATCCGACGCGCCGGCATGCTGCGGGTCTACACCACGCTCGACCTGTTTGACGCGGTGGAAACGCTGGCGCGCGCACGTCCGCTGCGCGGCGACCGCCTGGCGATCGTGACCAACGGCGGCGGTCCGGGCGTGCTGGCGACTGACCACCTGATCGGCAAGCAGGGCCGGCTGGCCAGCCTGTCGCCGGAAGCGATGGAGCGGCTCAACCGGGTGCTGCCGCCAACCTGGTCGCGCGGCAATCCGGTCGACATCCTCGGCGACGCGCCGATCGAGCGCTATCTTGCCGCGATGGACGTGCTGATGCAGGAAAAGGAGGTCGACGCGACGCTCCTGATTCATGCGCCGACAGCGATGGTCGACAGCGCCGACATCGCGGCGGCGCTCGCGCCCGTGGTGCGGCAATCCTCGCGCAACGTCCTGGCCTGCTGGCTCGGGGGCGAAGCGGCCGCGCGCGCGCGCGCCGTCTCGGCGCAGGCCGGCATACCGACCTATGACACGCCCGAGGAAGCGGTGCGCGGCTTCATGCAGATCGTGCAGTACAACCGCAACCAGCAATTGCTGATGGAAGTCCCGGCAGCGTCATCGCATGACGTGCAGGAGGACAGGGCAGGGGCGCGCCGGCTGGTGCAGGAAGCGCTCGCGCAGGGGCGCGACGCGCTGTCCGAGCCGGAGGCGAAACAGGTGCTGGCCGCCTATGGCGTGCCGGTGGTGCGCACCCGGTCCGCGGCGACGGTGGATGAGGCGGTTGCGCTCGCGGCCGACATCGGCTTCCCGGTCGCGCTCAAGATCCTGTCGCCCGACATCACGCACAAGTCGGATGTCGGCGGGGTGGTGCTCGACCTGGAAGACGCCGATTCGCTGCGCGCGGCGGCCAATGCGATGGGCAAGCGCCTGGCGGAGATGCGTCCGGGGGCGCGGCTGGAGGGCTTCTCGGTGCAGAGCATGGTGCGGCGGCCGGAGGCGCGGGAACTGATCGTCGGCGTCGCCACCGACCCGGTGTTCGGCCCGGTGATCCTGTTCGGCCAGGGCGGCATCGCGGTCGAGGTCACGGCGGACCATGCGATCGGCCTGCCGCCGCTGAACATGGTGCTGGCGAAAGACATGATCTCGCGCACCCGGGTGGCGAAACTGCTGGCTGCCTACCGCCACTGCGACGCGGCCGACATCGATGCGATCTGCCATGTCCTGATCCAGATCTCGCACCTGGTGATCGACATTCCCGAGATCGTCGAACTCGACATCAATCCGCTGCTGGCCGATGCCGGCGGCGTCATCGCGCTCGATGCGCGCATGCGCGTGGTCGCGACCAGGCAGGCGGGCGTGGACAGGCTGGCAATCCATCCGTATCCGGAAGAGCTGGAAGAGTGGGTGGACTGGAAGGAGGGGCGCATCCAGCTGCGGCCGATCAAACCGGAGGACGCGCCGCAGCATGTCGAATTCTTCAGCGCGCTCACGCCGGAAGACGTGCGCCTGCGCATGTTCGTGCACATGCGCGCGCTGTCGCCGGCCCAGCTGGCGCGCATGACGCAGATCGACTACAACCGGGAAATGGCGTTCATCGCGACGCGCCGGCTCGGCGACCGCCGACCGGAAACGCTGGCAGTGGCGCGCGTGATTTTCGATCCCGACAACACGCAGGCCGAATTCGCGATCAGCGTGCGTTCCGACCTGAAGGGCAAGGGGCTGGGCCGCCTGCTGATGGAAAAGCTGATCCGCTACTGCCGCGCGCGCGGCACGCAGGAAATCGTCGGCGAAACCCTGAGCTACAACCAGGGGCTGCTCGGCCTGGTGCGGCCGCTCGGTTTCTCGACGCATCGGTCGCTGCAGAACGACACGGTGTTGCTGAAGTTGCCATTGCAGGACAGGTAAGGCCGGGAAAAAGCCGGCTCGGGACCGGCTTTCGGTTGCTTTTCGAGGGGCGGCAATATAAGATTCTTTTTAAATGAATCTTTAGGAGCCGCCATGACCCTGCTCAGGATCGACGAGCCGCAGCAAGCCGCCGACAACAACACTTCGTTCAGCCATCATCCGCTGTTCCGGCTCGGGTTCCGGCCGTTCTACCTGCTTGCCGCCGCTTTCGCCGCGGTCAGCGTGCCGGTATGGGTTGCGCGCTACTACGGCATGGCTTCCTTCCTCACGCATGTCGATTTGAACTGGCACATGCACGAGATGACCTTCGGATTCGCGCTGGCGGTGATCATCGGTTTCCTGTTTACCGCCGGGCGCAACTGGACCGGCCTGTGGACGCCGCGCCGCGGCCATCTCGCGGCGCTGGCCGGACTCTGGCTTGCGGGCCGCATCGCGATGCTGGCAGCGCCCGCGTGGCTGGCCGCGATCGTCGACCTGCTGTTCCTGCCGCTGGCGGCCTGGCCGATCTATCGCGTGCTGCAACGCACCGGCAACAAGCGCAACATGTTCCTGGTCGGCCTGCTCGGCCTGCTGACCCTGGTCAACGCATGCTTCCATGCGGCGGTGCTCGGCCTGATCTCCGCCTCGTCGGTCACGCCCATCCATGCGGCGGTGCTGATCATCGTGATGATCGAATCCGTGATCGGCGGCCGCGTGATTCCCGGCTTTACCGCGAATGCGGTGCCGGGCGTGAAACCGGTCACCGACGCGCGCCAGGACAAGATCAGCCTGACCCTCACCGCGCTGGCGGCGCTGGCGTGGCTGGCGCAGCTGCCGGCGCCCTTCGTCGCGTCGCTCGCGATTGCCGCGGCATGCGCACAGACAATGCGGCTGGCAGGATGGAAATCCCATGTCACCGTGCGCAATCCCATGCTGTGGATCCTGCATCTTTCCTACGCGTGGATCCCGGTCGGGTTCTTCCTGCTGGGCCTGGCCGCGATCGACGTCGTGGCGGCGACGTCCGCCTTCCATGCGCTGGCGATCGGCTCGATGGCGGGACTGATCATCGGGATGATCACGCGCACCGCATTGGGGCATACCGGCCGCCAGCTGAAGGCGGGGCGCAGCGAATTCGCGATGTATCTGCTGGTGCAGTGCGGCGTGCTGGCGCGCCTGCTTGCCGCCGCCGGCGTGATGCGCACGCCGATGCTGCTTGCCGCCGCCGCCTGCTGGAGCGCCGCATTCCTGCTGTACGTTGCTGTTTATGCGCCTTACCTGATGGCGCCCCGCGTCGATGGCCGCGAAGGTTGATTGCAACGTAACACTTGACATTTTTTCGCAGGGTAACGCAATTCCGGGCTATTTGACTTAGATCAAGGCTGCGCTTTCGTCCGGAAACGTACACTGCAAGCCAGTCTGATAGCGCGCCATTCCTGGCGCGCGCGACAGCAGGAGCTTATTAATATGGCAGTCCCCGCCAACGCAGTACCCGTCATCTCCAACGTCCAGTTCGATGCGCCGCTCATCCGCAAGATGAGCCAGCAGGGACCGCGTTACACGTCGTATCCGACGGCCGACAGGTTCACCGACCAGTTCGGAATGGGGGATTACCTGCAAGCAGTCAACAGCGTGCGCGCGATGGGCGCGCGCAATCCCTTGTCGCTCTATGTGCACATCCCGTTCTGCGACAAGCTCTGCTACTACTGCGCCTGCAACAAGATCATCACCAAGAACCGCAGCAAGGCCGAGGAATACCTGACCTACCTGAAGCGCGAGATCGAGATCCAGGGCAAGCTGTTTGCCGACATGAACACGGTCGAGCAGCTGCACTTCGGCGGCGGCACCCCGACCTACCTGTCGGATGCGCAGATGGGCGAGCTGATGGCGTTCCTGCGCAAGTGGTTCCGTTTTGCTACGGACGAAGCCGGCGAGTACTCGATCGAGATCGATCCGCGCACGGTGTCGCCGGAGCGCGTGCATTCGCTGCGCGCGCAGGGCTTCAACCGCATCAGCTTCGGCGTGCAGGACTTCGATCCGGACGTGCAGAAGGCGGTCAACCGCATCCAGCCGGAAGAATGCACGCTCGGCGTGATGCAGGCCGCGCGCGACGCCGGTTTCCGCTCGATCAGCATCGACCTGATCTACGGCCTGCCGAAGCAGACCATCATCACGATGGGCCAGACCCTGACCAAGGTGATCGCGGCCAACCCGGACCGTATCTCGATTTACAACTATGCGCACATGCCGGCCTTGTTCAAGCCGCAACGCCGCATCAACGAAGATGAACTGCCGAGCGGCGAAACCAAGCTCGACATGCTGTCGCTGTGCATCAAGCGCCTGACCGACGCCGGCTATGTCTACATCGGCATGGACCACTTCGCCAAGCCGACCGACGATCTCGCCGTCGCGCAGCGCCAGGGCCGCCTTCATCGCAACTTCCAGGGCTATTCGACCCATGCGGAAGCGGAGATGGTGTCGGTGGGCGTGTCGGCGATCAGCTCGGTGGGCTCCACCTACAGCCAGAACGAAAAGACGCTGGAAGCGTACTACGAGCGCATCGAGCAGGGCGAACTGCCGATCTGCCGCGGCATCAAGCTCAACGTCGACGATCTCCTGCGCCGCATCATCATCCAGATGCTGATGTGTAATTTCGAACTGTCCATCAAGTCGCTGGAGCTGGCCTACCCGATCACCTTCGCCAACTACTTCGCCGCGGAACTCGACAAGCTGCGCACGCTCGAAGCCGACGGCCTGCTGACCATCGATTCCGAATGGATCACGGTGACGCCGAAGGGCCGCCTTCTGATCCGTAACATCTGCATGGTGTTCGACCGTTACCTGAACACCAAGCAGGAAGTCAAACTGGAACGCCTGCGTTACTCGAAGACGATCTGACGCAGCACGGCCCGTCTTTCCGGCCAGGACGAGGCTGTCCAAAGCGGCAACATGACAGTGCCTGCGGGTTGGTGCCGGATGTGATGAACACGGGGTTGGCGCGTTTGTGCTATCTTTCGCGGTCTTTCAAACGCGCCGCCCCCATCCCGGCCTTCCTCCTTGAACAGGGAAGGGGGCGCGCGGCGACTGCGAATTGATCGAGTGACCGACTTACACCTTCTTTCTGTTTTCATGATCGGCCTGCTGGGCGGCGTGCACTGCGTCGGCATGTGCGGCGGCATCGTCAGCGCCTTTTCCGTCGCGTCCGCGCGGCGTCCCTTCCCGGTGCGTGTCACCACCTCGGGCGCGCTCGCTTCCGGTGCCGCGCTCGACGACGCGCTGCGCGTGGTCGCCTACAACGCCGGCCGTCTTTCCAGTTATGCCATTGCCGGCGCGATCGCCGGCGGCGTCGCGCAGGGCGTGCGCACGCTGTCCTTCATGTCCTCGCTGCAGATCGGCGCTTATGTGCTTGCCAACCTGATGCTGGTGGCGCTCGGGCTCTTCCTGATGGATGCCTGGCGCGGCCTGGCGCGGCTGGAAGCGGCCGGCCAGCTTGTCTGGCGCCGGGTGCAGCCGCTGGTCAGGCATCTGCTTCCGGTCGACAGCGCCGGCAAGGCGTTTGCGCTCGGCGGGCTGTGGGGCTGGGTGCCCTGCGGCATGGTGTACAGCGTGCTGCTGACCGCGATGCTGAGCGGATCGGCAACTTCCGGCGCCGCCGTCATGCTGGCCTTCGGCGCCGGCACGCTGCCGGTGCTGCTGACCATGGGCATGCTCGGCACGAAGCTGCAGGCGTGGACCCGCCGGCGCGGCGTGCGCATTGCGTGCGGCGCGGTCGTGCTCGCGTTCGGCCTGCTTGGACTGGCGCGCGCCGGCAGCGGCCTGTCGCTCGGCTGGCTCGATGCGGTCTGCATCACTCCCGCCGCCTCCACCGGAGGACACTGATGGCCGGCTTGTCCTGTTTTCACTGCGGCCTGCCGGTTCCGGCGGATTCCTCCTGGTCGGTCGAAATCGCCGGCGAGGCGCAGCAGATGTGCTGCCCCGGCTGCGAAGCGGTGGCGCGCACCATCGTGGAAAACGGCTTGTCGGATTACTACCAGACGCGCGACGGCTATTCCCCCACCGCCGACCAGGAAGCGCTGGTCCCGGCCGAACTGCGCCTGTATGACGCGCCCGAGGTGCTCGGCCAGTTCGCGGAGCAGGCGGAAGGCCAGGACAGCCGGTGCGAGGCAGTGTTCTCGGTCGACGGCATCCGCTGCGCCGCCTGCGTCTGGCTGATCGAGCGCCGGCTGGCGCGCGTGCCCGGCATCGAGGCAATGAACCTGAACGTGGCGACCGAGCGCCTGCATGTGCGCTGGCAGAAGGACGCCTGCAAGCCGAGCGATATCCTGAAAGCGGTGCGCGAAGTCGGCTATACCGCTTATCCGTTCGATGCGGTGCGCCATGACGAGCAGCTGCAGCGTGCGGCCAAGAAACTGTTCCGGCAGGTGTTCATCGCCGGCCTGTCGATGATGCAGGTCATGATGTATGCGGTGCCGGTCTATATGGCGACCGACGGCACGATGGATGCCGACATGGAAGCGATGATGCGCTGGGCCAGCCTGCTGCTGACGCTGCCGGCGGTCTGCTATTCGGCGCTGCCGTTCTTCCAGGGCGCCTGGGCGAACCTGAAGGCGCGCGCGCTCGGCATGGATGTGCCGGTGGCGCTGGGGATCGGCGCGGCCTTCATCGGCAGCACGGTGGCCACCATCAGCGGCAAGGGCGACGTCTATTTCGATTCGGTCACGATGTTCATCTTCCTGCTGCTGTGCAGCCGCTACCTGGAACTGGTGGCGCGGCGCAAGGCGGCGTCGGCGCTCGAGCGGATGCAGCATGGCCTGCCGGCGGCGGCCGCGCGCATGCCGGGATTCCCCGCCGACCGGACCACCGAGACGGTGCCGGCGGCGCAACTGCAGGCCGGCGACATGTTGCTGGTCAAGCCGGGCGAGGCGATCGCGGCCGACTGCGTGATCGTGGAAGGCAGCACCGCGATCGACCTGTCGCTGCTGACCGGCGAAAGCAAGCCGCAGCGCAAGCAGCCAGGCGATATGCTGCCCGGCGGCGCGGTGAACGCGTCGCAGGCGATCGTTGTCAGGGTGACCAAACTGGCGCGCGACAGCACGCTGTCGACGCTGGTCAAGCTGATCGAGCGCGCGGGGCAGGCCAAGCCCCAGCTCGCGCTGTGGGCGGACAAGGTTGCCGCCTGGTTCGTGGCGGCGCTGCTGCTGTTCGCGGTCGTGATTTTCGGCGTGTGGCAGTGGGTCGACCCGTCGCGCGCCTGGCCGATCGCGATCGCGGTGCTGGTGGTGTCCTGCCCGTGCGCGCTGTCGCTGGCGACACCGAGCGCGCTGGCGGCGGCAACCGACCGGCTGGTGCGGCAAGGCGTGCTGGCGGTGCAGCCGCATGTGCTGGAGACCTTGCACCGTACCACGCATGTCATTTTCGACAAGACCGGCACGCTCACCCTCGGCCGGCCGGCGCTGCGGCAGATCGCCGCACTGGCGCGCCAGGACGAGCTGCAGTGCGTGCGCATCGCCGCGGCGCTGGAGGCATCCAGCGCGCATCCGCTGGCGCAGGCGATCGTGGAAGGCGCAAGCTCGCGCGCCGCGGCGCCACTGCCGGAGGCGGGCGATGTGGTGAATCATGCCGGGCAGGGCGTGGAAGGCATCGTGGACGGGCGGCGCTACCGCCTCGGTTCCGCCGCCTTCGTGGCCGGCATCACCGGCTGTCCGGCGCCGGACGCCGCCGTGCCCACGCTGACGCCGGTCTACCTCGGCGCCGAGGACGGCTGGCTGTCCCGTTTCGATCTCGCCGACGAGCCGCGCCCGGACGCGGCGGCGGTGGTCGAGTACTTCCGCGCGCACGGCAAGACGGTGATCCTGCTCAGTGGCGACGAGGAGGGGGTGGCGCAGCGCGTCGGCCGCGAACTCGGCATCGACGCCGCGCACGGCGGCCGCCTGCCCGAGCAGAAGCTGGAATTCGTGCAGCGCCTGCAGCAGGGCGGGGCGGTGGTGGCGATGGTGGGCGACGGCATCAATGACGCCGCGGTGCTGCGCGCCGCCGATGTTTCCTTCGCAATGGGCGGCGGCGCCGCGCTCGCGCAGACCCATGCCGATACGGTGCTGCTGTCCGGCCGCCTGTCATCGGTCGCCGAAGCGCACCAGGCGGCGAAACAGACCATGGCGGTGGTGCGCCAGAACCTGGCCTGGGCGACTCTCTACAACGTGATTGCGATTCCGGCCGCGGCGCTCGGATTGCTCAATCCCTGGCTGTCCGGCATCGGCATGTCGGCCAGCTCGGCCATCGTGGTGATCAACGCGCTGCGGCTGCGCCGCGTACCGCAGTCGCGCCCCGCAGCACAACCGCAGCCGGCTCTCGAAGGCCGGCCGGTATAAAGAAAAGAACAGCATGGAAGCACTCTATCTCCTCATCCCGCTCAGCATCGTGATCGTGTTCATCGCGATCTGGGTGTTCTTCCGCGCCTCCGACAACGGCCAGTTCGATGACCTGGTTGGACCGGCGATGCGCATCCTGCAGGACGACGACCGTCCGCGCACCGAGACTCCTTCCGACAAGGACGCTTCCGACAAGGCAGGGAAGCCCTGATTTCCCCCGCATTTTTTTTGCCCGAATGCCCCTTTTTGCAGAAGGGTTGCCTTGATTCGGATCAATTTGATTCAAGTCAAAGTTTTTCGGGGGGCGAACTCGTAACCTGCCCCCCATCGTGTTTCTAACCCTGGGAGAATGTACGTGGATACATCACTGAACTACAACTACAAGGTCGTGAAGCAATTCGCGGTCGCTACTGTAGTGTGGGGCGTGGTGGGCATGCTGGTCGGCGTTTTCATCGCCGCGCAGCTGGCCTGGCCCGCTCTCAACTTCGACATCGCCTGGTTGAGCTACGGCCGCTTGCGTCCGTTGCACACCAACGCTGTCATTTTCGCATTCGGCGGTTGCGCGCTGTTTGCGACGTCGTACTACGTCGTCCAGCGTACCTGCCAGGTACGGCTGTTCTCCGACGGTCTGGCCGCCTTCACCTTCTGGGGCTGGCAGCTGATCATCGTCGCCGCCGCCGTCACCCTGCCGCTCGGTTATACCTCCGGCAAGGAATACGCGGAACTGGAATGGCCGATCGACATCCTGATCACGCTGGTCTGGGTTTCGTACGCGCTGGTCTTCTTCGGCACCCTGGTCAAGCGCAAGGTGCCGCACATCTACGTGGCGAACTGGTTCTTCGGCGGCTTCATCCTCGCCGTCGCGCTGCTCCACGTGGTCAACAGCGTCGAGATTCCGGTCACCCTGACCAAGTCCTATTCCGCCTATGCCGGCGTGCAGGACGCGATGATCCAGTGGTGGTACGGCCATAACGCGGTGGGCTTCTTCCTGACCGCGGGCTTCCTCGGCATGATGTACTACTTCATCCCGAAGCAGGCCGAAAAGCCGGTTTACTCCTACCGCCTGTCGATCGTGCACTTCTGGGCGCTGATCTTCACCTACATGTGGGCGGGTCCGCACCACCTGCACTACACCGCGCTGCCTGACTGGACCCAGTCGCTCGGCATGGTGTTCTCGCTGATCCTGCTGGCACCGTCCTGGGGCGGCATGATCAACGGCATCATGACCCTGTCCGGCGCATGGAACAAGCTGCGCAACGACCCGATCCTGAAGTTCCTGATCGTGTCGCTGTCCTTCTACGGCATGTCCACCTTCGAAGGCCCGATGATGTCGATCAAGACCGTCAACGCGCTGTCGCACTACACCGACTGGACCGTCGGCCACGTGCACGCCGGTGCGCTCGGCTGGGTGGGCTTCATCTCGATGGGCTCGATCTACTACCTGCTGCCGCGCCTGTTCGGCAAGCAGCAGATGCACAGCACCCGCCTGATCGAAGTCCACTTCTGGGTGGCGACCATCGGCATCGTGCTGTACATCGCCGCAATGTGGATCGCCGGCGTGATGCAGGGCCTGATGTGGCGCGCGGTCAACGCTGACGGCACCCTGACCTACACCTTCGTGGAATCCGTCAAGGCGACCTATCCGTACTACGTGATCCGCTTCGCGGGCGGCCTGCTGTACCTGACCGGCATGGTCCTGATGGCCTACAACACGTTGATGACCGTGCGCGGCGCCAAGCCGGCTGATGCACGCATCCCGGCGCTCGCGTCGACCCACGCCTGAATCAAGGAGCAAACATGAAGAAATTTTCACATGAACTGATCGAGAAGAACCCCTGGCTGCTGATCGCGCTGGTTCTTCTGGTGGTCAGCGTCGGCGGCCTGGTCGAAATCGTTCCGCTGTTCTTCCAGAAGTCGACCACGGAACCGGTCGCCGGCCTGAAGCCGTACTCGGCGCTGCGCCTGACCGGCCGCGACGTCTACATCCGCGAAGGCTGCTACAACTGCCACTCGCAGATGATCCGTCCGTTCCGCGCCGAAACCGAGCGCTACGGCCACTACTCGGTGGCGAGCGAGTTCGTCTACGACCGCCCGTTCCAGTGGGGCTCCAAGCGTACCGGTCCGGACCTGGCGCGCGTCGGCGGCCGCTACAGCGACGAGTGGCACCGTACCCACCTCGACAATCCGCGCAGCGTGGTGCCGGAGTCGAACATGCCGGGTTATCCGTGGCTGGCGACGACCAAGGTCGATCCGCAGTCGGCGGCGCCGAAGATGATTGCCCTGCGCAAGCTGGGCCATCCGTACACGGATGAGGAAATCGCCAACGCAGCCAAGGAGCTCGAAGGCAAGACCGAGCAGGACGCGCTGGTCGCCTACCTGCAAGGCCTGGGCATCCAGATCAAGACGAAGAGGTAATCATGGCCTTCGAATCCCTGATCACCGATGCGCGCAATTTGGTGACCGTACTGAGCTTTCTGACCTTCATCGGCATCTGCTGGTGGGCATACAGTGCGCGTCGCAGCGCAGACTTCGAGGCGGCAGCGAACCTGCCGTTCGCTGACGAAATGGATACGCAAGCTGCGGAGAAACAACATGGCTGACTTTACAAGTGATTTCTGGAGTATTTACATTGCGCTGCTGACGATCCTCGGCATCGTTGGCTGCACCATCCTGCTGTGGGTGCAGTCCAAGGCCAAGATCGTCCTGAATGATGGCGAGGAGGCGAAAACCACCGGCCATACCTGGGACGAAGACCTGAGCGAGCTGAACAACCCGATGCCGCGCTGGTGGATGTGGATGTTCGTCATCACCATCGTGTTCGGCGTGGTCTACCTGGTGCTGTATCCCGGCCTGGGCGCGTTCAAGGGCCAGTTGGGCTGGGCATCGACCGGTGCGTATGAAGCCGAGCTGAAGAAGGCAGATGCCGACTTCGGTCCGATCTTCGCGAAGTACCAGCAGCAGGATCTGAAGGCGGTCGCGGCCGACCCGCAGGCCCATGCGATCGGCGAGCGCCTGTTCCTGACCTACTGCGCGCAGTGCCACGGTTCCGATGCCCGCGGCAACAAGGGCTTCCCGAACCTGACCGACAAGGACTGGCTGTACGGCGGCGAGCCGGACGTGATCAAGGCCACGATCATGAACGGCCGCGCCGGCAACATGCCTCCGATGGCAGCGGCAGTCGGCGGCGACAAGGACGTGGAAGCGGTGGCGCACTATGTGCTCTCGCTGTCCGGTTCCACCGCCGACCCGATCAAGGCATCGTTCGGTAAGGAGAAGTTCGCAGCCTGCGCAGCCTGCCACGGTCCGGAAGGCAAGGGCAACCCGGCGATGGGCGCGCCCAACCTGACCGACAAGACCTGGCTGTACGGCGGCAGCGCGGAGACCATCATGGAAACCATCCGCAAGGGCCGCACCAACACCATGCCGGCGTTTAACGACTTCCTCGGCGAAGGCAAGGTGCACCTGCTGGCGGCGTATGTCTGGAGCCTGTCCAACACGACCTCTGACCAGAAGTAATTCTAGCGCGAGGCTATAATGCATGGCGGCCGCTGCGCCGCCATGCTTATTTCAAGAGGGGAAAAGGGTTTCTCCTCCTGAAATAAATATACCGAGCGAGTCATCCAATGAGCGAACCTGCAGCCAAGGTTTCCGTAATCAAGATGTACCAGGCGCGGGAAGAAATCTACCCGCGCGAAATCCAGGGGCGCTATACCACCTGGCGCTGGATCTTCGTCTGGCTCACCCAGATCGTTTTCTACGGCCTGCCCTGGTTGTCCTGGAACGATCGCCAGGCGGTGCTGTTCGACCTCACCGCCCGCAAGTTCTACCTCTTCGGCCTCGTGCTGTGGCCGCAGGATTTCATCTACCTGGCGCTGCTGCTGATCGTCTGCGCGTTCGCGCTGTTCCTGTTCACCGCCGTCGCAGGGCGGGTATGGTGCGGCTATTCCTGTCCGCAGACCGTCTACACCGAGATCTTCATGTGGATAGAGCGGAAGATCGAAGGCACGCGCAGCGCCCGCATGCGGCTGGACAAGCAGCCGATGTCGGTCGAGAAGTTCACCAGGAAGTCGGCCAAGCATCTGGCCTGGGGACTGGTGGCGCTGTGGACCGGCTTCACCTTCGTCGGCTATTTCACGCCGGTCCACGAGCTGCTCGCCGAGGCGGCGACCCTCAGCTTCGGCCCTTGGGAATGGTTCTGGGTGCTGTTCTACGGCTTTGCCACCTACGGCAATGCCGGCTGGCTGCGCGAGCAGGTCTGCACCTACATGTGCCCGTATGCGCGCTTCCAGAGCTCGATGTTCGACAGCGACACGCTGGTCATCACCTATGACCGCGAGCGCGGCGAGCCGCGCGGCGGCCGCAGCAAGTCGGCCAAGTCTTCGTCGCTGGGCGACTGCATCGACTGCTCGATGTGCGTGCAGGTATGCCCGACCGGCATCGACATCCGCAACGGCCTGCAGTACGAGTGCATCGGCTGCGCCGCCTGCGTCGATGCCTGCAACAGCGTGATGGACAAGATCGGCGCGCCGCGCGGCCTGGTGCGCTACGCGACCGACAACGCGATGAAGGACAAGCTGACCCCGCAGCAGATCCGCCGCCGCGCGCTGCGTCCGCGCGTGTTGATCTACTCGGCGATCATGCTGGTCATCATCACCGCCTCGGTCGTGTCGCTGATGATGCGCACGCCGGTGAAGATGGACGTGATCCGTGACCGCGGCTCGATGGGGCGCGAGGTCGAGGACGGCATGATCGAGAACGTCTACCGCCTGCAGATCATGAATACCGACGAACGTCCGCACAAGTACAAGATCAGCGTGTCGGGCATCGATTCGATCGCACTTGCGTCGCCGGATGAGGTCGAACTGAAGGGCACCGAAGCGCGCGCGGTCCCGGTGCGGGTGCGAGTCGGCCCGGGCAAGGGCGAGAAGGGCTCCAACAAGATCGCATTTGAATTGCAGGCGCTCGACGAAGAGCGGCTGCACGTGAAGGAAAAAGCGGTATTCATCGTGCCGCGTTGACGCGTTACTCAGGAGATGGTGATGATGGCAGCAACTGTTCCCAACAAGTCGGCCGACGTGAAGCCGTGGTACAAGCACCGCTGGCCCTGGCTGCTGATGCTCGGTCCGGCAGTCGTCGTGGTCGCGGGCTTCATCACGATCTACATCGCGGTCACCCAGCAGGATGCGCTGGTGGTCGACGACTATTACAAGGAAGGCAAGGCGATCAACCAGGACCTGCGGCGCGACCAGGTCGCCGCCGCCATGCAGCTGGGGGCGGCGCTGCGCTATGACGCGGCCAACGGCCGGCTGCTGGGCACCATCGAAAGCCAGAAGAAGCCGTACGCCGGCAAGGTCTTCGTCAGCCTGGTGCACTCGACCCAGCCGGGCAAGGACATGAAGATGCAGGCGCAGACCGACCAGCAGGGCACGTTCTCGGTGGCGCTGCCGATGCTCGACATCGCGCGCTGGCAGGTCGTGATCGAAGGCGAACAGCGCGACTGGCGCCTGGGCGGGGAATGGATGTGGCCGCAACAGCAGCAGGTGGTGCTGCAGCCCGCTGCCGCCGACGGGCAATGAAATCGGAAACCGGTATTTTTGTCTCAGGGCACGAAGTCAGAGACTCCGGCATAATTCAAATCACCTGATCTTTCTCATTCTCGTGAATCGTTTCCCGGAATCGGGAATCCGTTTCCGGGAAAATGAAAGAAAATTAACAGGCGCAGAACCGGGGAATGCCGATTTTCGGGTTGAAAGGAGGGTAGGTTGATGGCGCGGCTGATGATGGTCGTTTTGTGGCCGTCTTTTCTGGTGGCGATCGTCGCGGAAGGGTTCTTTTTTTCGTTGTTCGACCCGAACGACCTGTCGCTGTTCGGCGGGACTTATCCGGATGTCCAGCCGCTGGCGGTGTATACCCTCGGTTTCTTCTGCTTCTGGGCATTCTGCTCGCTGGCCAGCATGCTGACCTGCTACCTGATGGGCTCGCCGGGTGACAAGCGCCAGCCGTTCTGACCGGATCGCGCACGCACGCGAACGGCAGGGCGCATCATGCACCCTGCCGCCTGATTTTCAGCTAAGTTATTGATTCTTCAAGGGGCGCTCCGGCCGGTGCCGGCCGGCGCTCAGGCGCAAGTCTGGGTCCCGGCCGCCACCGCCTTCAGCGTGGTCGGATCCAGCAGTTCCAGTTCCCGGTTGTTCACCTTGATCCAGCCCTGTTTCTTGAACTTCGAGAGCAGGCGGCTGATGCTTTCGATCGTCAGCCCGAGATAGTTGCCGATTTCCTCGCGCGTCATGCGCAGCTGGAAACTGGTCGACGAATAGCCGCGCACCGAGTAGCGCGCCGACAGGTTGGTCAGGAAGGCGGCGAAGCGCTGTTCCGCGCGCATGTTCCCCAGCAGCAGCATGACACTTTGCTCACGCGTGATTTCCTGGCTCATCATCCGGTGGAAGTGGTGCAGCAGCGTCGGGATCTCGGCGAACAGCGCCTCCAGGCGGGCGAACGGGATTTCGCAGACTTCGCTGTCTTCCAGCGCGATCGCGTTGCAGTGGTGGCGCTCGGTGCTGATCGCGTCCAGGCCGAGCAGCTCGCCCGCCATCTGGAAACCGGTGATCTGCTGGTCGCCGCTCGGATTGATCTGGTGGGTCTTGAAATGGCCCAGGCGGATCGCATACAGGTTCGTAAACGGGTCACCGACGCGGTACAGGTGCGCATCGCGCGGCACCTTGCGGCGGCGTCCGATGATCTGGTCCAGCTTGGCCATATCCAAATCATTCAACCCCATCGGCAGGCAGAGCTGGTGCATGCTGCAGGCGGAGCAGCGCGCGCGCAGGTCATGAACGGTGGCGGTGGACTGAGGGGCAGGGAAAGGGATAGGTTGAGTCATTTCAGCTGGATTGAGTCGATGCAGATTCATTTTACGAGCCCGTTTCCGAGATTATAGAAAATTGCCGTTGTTGCTTCTATTTGAGCTGGGTCAAGAATAAGGATGCAAAAGCCGTACCACATGTGAACCTGTGAACAGGCTGGCAATCCGGGCGCATATCGCCGCTTCGTTTTTCAGGCCCCCGACGATAATTGCTTTCACCCGACGGAAACGCACGCCTCTTTCTAGCAGGTTTCGTGCGCAGTCCGGGACGGAGCCAATTTCGAACGACAGGGACGACATGCTGACTGAACGGGAAATCGAGAGCTGCTATCTCGGCCAATTCATTCCTCTGCACTACCACCATAACATGCTGATGGACAGCCGCCGCATGGAGGGTTTCAAGGCGGCCATCGAGCGCACCGTGTTCGCCGGCGCGCGGGTGCTGGAACTCGGCGGCGGCACCGGCGTGCTGTCCTGGTTTGCCGCGCAAAAAGCGGAAAAGGTCTGGTGCGTCGAATTCAACCCCGAGCTGGTGGCCGAATCGCGCCGCCTGCTGGCCCGCAACCGCAACGGGCACAAGGTGGAAGTGGTGCATGCGGACGCATTTGAATACCTGCCGCCGGAACCGGTCGATGTCGTGATCTGCGAAATGATCCACGTCGGCATGCTGCGCGAGAAGCAGGTCCAGGTGATCGAGGCCTTCAAGCGCCGCTACCGCGAGCGTTTCGGGCCGAAACTGCCGGTGTTCGTGCCGGAGGCGGTCATCATGGCGGTCCAGCCGCTGCAGCAGGAATATGATTTCGCCGGCTTCCAGGCGCCGATTGTGCAGTTCCAGGAGCCCTCGGCGATCCAGGCGGGAAGCAGCGAGCTGTCGCCGCCGGCGGTCTACAGCATCCTCGATTTCACCACCCCGGTCGCCGAGGCCATCCAGTGGGAAGGAAGCTTCCCGGTGATGCAGGACGGCTGCGTCAACGCGCTGCGTTTCATCACCAAGAACATCCTCGCGGTGGTGATGGAGCAGGGCGAGACGATCGACTGGCTGAACCATTACATGGTGCTGCCGCTCGAGGAGCCGGTGCAGGTGGAGGCCGGCGACACGCTGCGGGTAAGCTTCCAGTACCGCGCCGGAGGATCGATCCCGTCGCTGCAGAATGCGCTGCGCGCGGTGCGCGTCACGCACGACGCCGCACGCCTGGTCGAGGAGCGGATCGCGGCCTGAACGGACAATGGGAGAGGGCGCGCACCGCGCGCGCTTTCCCTATTGTTGCTGACACCCGTTTCGTGTCAGGATATCCGCGCGCTTTTCTGTCGTTTTTCTGTCGCTTGGCCGAGCCTTTCGCGCCATGGACTTCGTCATCCGCCCGGAACACGGCTGCGATGCAAGCGCCATCGACGATCTTACCCGCCAGGCGTTTGCGTCTCATCCCCATAGCAGGCATACCGAACATTGCATCGTTCGCGCACTGCGCGCGTCCGGCGCCCTTGCGATTTCACTCGTGGCCGAGCGGTCGTCCCGGGTTGTCGGGCACATCGCCTTTTCACCGGTGGCCGTTTCCGACGGCTCGCACGGATGGTAAGGGCTGGGGCCGGTTTCGGTACTTCCGCCGCTCCAGAAACAAGGCATCGGGCGGGGCCTGATCGAGCATGGCCTGGCGCTGTTGCGCGGACGCGGCGCCGCCGGCTGCGTACTGCTCGGCGAGCCGTCGTACTATGGCCGCTTCGGTTTCGCCAACCATCCCGGGCTTGTTCTGCCCGGGGTGCCGCAGGCGTTTTTCCTGGCGCTTCCGCTCCAGTCCCTTGTCCCGCAAGGCGAGGTTTTCTATCACGCGGCCTTCGGCGCCGCAGATTGATGTCTGGTGGACGGCCCGCGCCGGCGTGCCTCCCCCCGGCACGGCCGGCTCTCTCCGCGTGAGGAAGGCTTACTTGCGCAGATTGAGGAAGATGTTCGCGGCAAACACCAGGATGCCGGCGGCGGCGAGGATTTCGGATGCGGCCAGCACCGGGACCACCTGGCGCGCGCCGGACAGCACAAGGGCGAGCGCGATCGCCATCACCGGCAGCGAGATGTTGTTGAGCCAGAAGTGGATCTTCGCCAGACGGCTGGCGCCGGCTTCCGGGAAGACGCTGTAGACCAGGCCGGCCAGCGCCATCGTGGTCCAGCCGAGCAGGTTGATGTGCGCGTGCACCGGGCGCATCGTGAAGTTCTCGCTGGCGCCCATTGCGATGCCCAGCCCGACGCCGACGATCAGGTAAAGCACCGCCAGCTTGAGCCAGACGATACCGACAGGCGAGATGAGGGTGCGCGGGGAAGCGTGCATGATGATTCTCTCTTTCTTGAATGGGTGGATCAGGCGGGTTGTTCTTCGGCGGCGACGACATGCAGCACATCCCTGCCGGTCAGGCGCGAGGCGGCGGCAACGATCGCGTCGGCCTGCGGCAGGAAGGCCTGCTCCAGCAGGTAGCTGGACGGCGCCGGCGCGTCCGGACCGGTCAGGCGCATCACCGGCGCGCGCAGCGCGTCGAACGC
>Ga0196971_1000456_pt1 | contig 30785 bp, 29 predicted proteins | sample S1v_1013CmetaG_FD_148660 | JGI IMG/M metagenome (GOLD analysis project Ga0196971, IMG submission 148660) | Soil microbial communities from Anza Borrego desert, Southern California, United States - S1+v_10-13C | ecosystem: Environmental > Terrestrial > Soil > Desert | place: USA: California...
ATACTCCTATGAAGGGGAGTATCACCCCTGGAAAAGCAAAGCCTTTGGCGCTCTTTGAGTAGTACACGAACATGAAAAACACTCCCAGTACTATAAGCAGAGCTTCAAAGGTCATATTTATACGGAAAAACCTTGCATCATGCAAAACCGACATTAATCCTACCGCTGTGAATATTCCTCCGAAGATGGCAAAAGGCTGCCCTTTTTTCAAATAGTACGCATATAATAATCCAAGTCCCAGAAAGAGAGTCAACAAGCTTCCGGTTCCGATATTGTAGTTTTTGAAATACATAGATAAGCCCAGGAATATCAAAACAATTCCTATTGCTGTATTTTTTCTGTTCATAAATTCACAACTCCTTATTTTTTCAAGAAATCCAGAGCAGCAGACCAGATCCAGCCAAGTATGAAGTTATAGTTGTAGAAGTATTTGGCAAGGGTTGATGCCTCTATTCCGCTTCCGATAACTGAAAGAGACTTTAATGCAGAAATAGGGGTGATTATTGTAAATATCAACATAATTACTATAACATTCTTTGCAAGACCAATAATTGCCCCTCCAATACTGTTTACCTCTCTCAGGCCCGGCATTTTAACTGCACTGATCAGAAACCCTTCCGCAATACCCAGTATAAATCTTACTGCCAGAAATATTATCAGCATCGATATTGCATTTATTATAAGAACTGTAACAAATGAATTCAGATCACTGGTAAAGCTGCTGCTGATAGAGAAAACTGCACTTTCTCCCGCTGGCGCCAAAAGCATGTTTTTCACAAATGCCTTTTCTGAAAGAAAGCCTGTTATTGTCTCTTCTATCGATGTATTCTCAACCATAAATGCGGTTACTGTCTTATAATAAGTTTTCGCAACCATAATAGATGCCAGCAGACATATAATACTGGATATTGATCTTACAAATCCTCTTCTAAGGCCGGAAATAAAACCAAATGCGAGTATCGCAATTATTGCATAATCAACCCAATTCATACGTGCCTCCTAAACATTTTTATCTATTTTATGTATTCCAACAACTGGAGCTTTCTGTTTGATACCAGATACACCTTATTATCCTGAGTCATATAAACACTGCTGATGTCCGTATTGGACTTGTACCTGGCCAAAAGCTCCCCTTTAGGGGTAATCACCAGCAGTTCATCGTTATAGTATAATATAAGGCTGTTTTTAAGCGGGAATATCCCTGAAGGAACTGCTTCAATCTCTATGCGGCTTTGCTCCCGCATATTAGGATCATAGCATGCAAGGTATTGTTTACCTCTGTCCTGCATAGCTATACTGACTATATAGTCATTCATTGCTGCATTTCGGATATCACCTTCCGGTTTGACTTCTTCCTGCAGGCTGCCGTCACTTTTATATACATAAACCATGTCCTCGCCGAAAACAATCAATTTATTGCTCTTGCTGTAGTTGAGCCTGGAGACTATGGTATTGTCGAAATTCTTGGCCCAGAGTATATCCCCTTTGAAGTTGTATGTAATTATCTTGGTTTTTATTGAATCTGCAGATGTATCCAATACAGAAATAGAGAAAGAATCGGTTCCTGTCGTAAAAGACAATACATGGGCGTTTTCCACTGAAATACTCCCTATTTTACTGCCGTTCTTAGTGAATATCTCAGCATGGCTGCCGGTCATCCCCTTGTACTCCACCAGAAAGCTGCCGTTATCCTCAGTAAACATGTCTATTATTTCGTATGGGGATTTATAATTCCATAAGAGCTTGCCCTGAGGGGTATAATAGTTGATATTGTTTTGAGAATCTATTATAACTATACCTTCTCCAGCTTCAGCAAGATTGACTATCTTCCCTGGCAGCTTCTGGCTCCATGTTACATTCCCTTTTATATTCTTAACCCTCATATTTTCTTCCTGTACTTCTATAAGCAGATCCTTTACACAATACACAATACTACTGCTATTGGATACTGCTGCTACTTCTCCTGCAACAGCCAGCTTGTTTCTGCCTTCCATTATAAAGGAGGATTTTGGCGCTGTTTTGTTATTTACAAGCAGAAGTATTATAAGTACAAGCACTGCAGTCAGTAAAAAAAGTAAAGCAGTTCTCTTTTTTGACCTTACATTGCGCAAGTTCAGCACCTCTCATAATATATACGAATATTTCATAATAAAATATTCACAGTATTTCAAATATGCATTGATTCCAATATTGGCTATGTATCCTATAAATAGGACAGCTTATTTAAATAATCAGTTCTATAAATTAGTTGTCCTGACTATTTATAGAATAACACAATTATACAACAAAAACCTTTCTGCTACATCCCATTTATTTTAAAACCTCTGAATTTACCTGTAGTGTTTGGGTAATACTTTATATAAATATATTCAGCTAAAGGAGTCAGACATGTTGAAGGTTAAATTTGAGCGAACAATTGATATAAATAAACCCTATTCCTTTTCTTATTTCTGCAATTATTTTGAGGAATGCATGAGCAGATTTTATGATGAAAGCTATAGTGACATAATAATTGTCTGCATCGGCACAGACAGGGCTACCGGCGACTGCCTGGGGCCGCTGATCGGCTATAAGGTAAAGGATATGAAATATAGGAATGTACATATATTCGGCACCCTGGATGAACCCGTACACGCTAAAAACCTGTGCGAGTATATGGAGCTCTTCGATAAGTATGAAAAACCATTTATTATTGCCATAGATGCCTGTCTCGGCAGGTTGGAAAGGATCGGCTTTGTAAACATAAAAGAAGGTCCTTTGTCCCCTGGCTCAGGAGTGAATAAGAACCTTCCGGCTATCGGCCATATCAATATAACAGGTATAGTGAATGTAGGAGGCTTTATGGAAATAATGATACTGCAAAATACAAGGCTCAGTGTCGTTATGAACATGGCTAACCTTATTGCCAACGGGCTTAAATATAATATGTGGAAAATGAATAAGAAAATGACTATGCCTGATGTTTCGGTAGTTAATCAGCAAATTGCATCAACCTTGAACGAGAATCTCTATATGAACAATGATTATGCAAGCTCCTCTGAATAGAATAAAAAGCGGTTATACCGCTTTTTATTCTATATCTTCATATATATCACAAAAATCCATATGCCGCCTTTTGAATATATCAAGTATCTGAGGGTCAAAATGCTGGGGCATTACCCTTCCATCCCCCTTTGTTATTATGTCAAAGGCAATTTTATGCCCATATGCCGGCTTATATACTCTCTCAGCTCTCAAAGCGTCATATATATCTGCCATTGCAACGATTCTGCCTGAGAGAGGTATCTCTTCCCCTGCCTTCCCGTATGGATATCCGGCCCCATTGAATTTCTCATGATGACTTATAGCTATCTCCGATGCCATTACCAGTTGTGGTGAATCCCCAATTATCTTTGCGCCCAGCAGTGTATGGCTTTTCATTATGTCAAACTCATCCATGGTAAGTATATCGGGTTTTGTCAATATGTCTTTAGGTATGGAAAGCTTGCCCACATCATGCATCTGTGCAGAAAACCCTATCGTATCCTTGTATTTCATATCAAGGCCAAGACTCTCTGCTATAAGCCTGGAGTACGCATTCACTCTCTTAATGTGCATACCTGTACTGTCGTCATTGACCTCCGAAGCTCTAGACAGTGCGTTTACAGTATAAATAAATGCCGAGTTCACTTTGTTCATCTGCCTGTATATGTTCTGGATCAAATTATAATTTATGCAGAGTTCCTTGATAATGCCAGAATCAAACTGTGAAACAGCGGCTTTGTAATTGATCCCAAGTATTGCTGTGTCTGTTGTTATATATCCTGCAAAATTTACTATTTTTCCAAGCCTTGCCTTTAGTTCATCATCAAAGATACTCTCTCCGCTTTCCAAATTGGAATATTCCTCTTTATCCAGATTAGTATAAAAAGCATTTTCTATTTCTCTTCTGGCACCGAAGAGTCTGTTTGAATCCACAAGCTCTATGAATTCTTTATTCTTCAGGATATCTCCGTGGCCAAGATCATACACATCTATTTCAGTATCCTCATCACTCCGTCGGGCAATCAATATGTATTGAGGCTTGTTTACCAATTGGATATCTTTTAAAAAGACATGCTTCAAAAGAAGCTCAATAGAGTCAAAGTACTGCAGTTCATTTCCTGTAAACCTTTTTAACAGGTTATCTGTCTGGCTGTTTATCATATCATTGATACTGTAGCACTGCTTGATACTTGCATACTTCTTCTTGAAATCCGAGAATATTTTTATTATATTAGTAAGGTTTGCGCTTATTTGCGATTTGTGCATATAATACTCCGATGCCTCATCTATAGCATAAGTAATATCTGGCTCTTTTGAATACAGAGCCAGGATAGGCATGTAATTATCTGTATCTGACATGGTCATAGACTTGTATATCGGATATTCGTAATCATCCAGATCTACAATTACGGCAATAGGGTTATATTTGTATATATGTAACATTTGATTCGTCAAATCCAGCTTCTGCTGAAAAACTTCATACCGGTTCAGCAACTTGCTTATTTTCGCATATAACTCCAGATCGTTTGATAGCAGCAGTATGTTACCAAAAAAATTCATAAAATGTCCTCCTTAGAATATTACAACATATAAGCTGGCATTTTTACAATTAACATTTATATTATACATGTAATAAATTTTACCAGACTACTAAAATAATATCCATAGAATTATATGAACTGTTCTTTTAATCCTGTGTTTGTCATATTTTGATGAATTTTGGTTCTTAACATAATATATATGGGTGCACAAACTAACACACTAAAAAAGTGAAGCATGGGATATTGTGTTCTTCCCCTTACTCTTTGATTTATACAGGCCTTTATCTGCCGCTGATATGAGATCCTTCACTGTCCGCCCGTCGTAAGGATAAGTTGCAATACCTATAGACACAGTGAACTTAGGATTACTTGTCTCGTTCACTTTCTTTTTAAAGCGTTCTGCAACAAATTTAGCCTCATTCTCTGCCAGAGCCGGCAGAACAATGATGAATTCATCACCTCCGTACCGTCCTAGATAATCAACTTCTCTGATATTCCCTGATGCTATATTCGCTAGAGTTTTAAGACAGATATCCCCTGTAACATGCCCAAGAGAATCATTGATTATTTTGAAGTTGTCTATATCAAACATTAGAATTGAAAAAATCTCTTCCTTCTTACTATTTATAAGCTTTTCAATAATATTGAGTATGGTTATTTTATTAAAGGCCTTGGTAAGCAGATCTGTCTTGGATATTTCCAACAGTCTTTCATTTGATCTTTCTATTTCAAATACTCTTTTCTTGACCTCCTTATTGAGGGAATGCTCCAATACTTCCTTAAGCTTCTCTGATTCATTTATCTTCTCCATATATGCGTTATAGATTATACTATAAAAATAACGGATAAACGCAATGTATGCACAAATTTTGGTAATAATCATTATTTCCCGGACATATATTTGTTTTTCAGCCAAACTCAGTAATATACCACCGAGCCAGATTATTAACGGTACCATAAGCTGCTTGTCCGTATTCCTTCTATTAATATAAAATACTGATACGGTAATACATACAGCAGTCATAATACTATGGAAAGCAGATGGCAGAGAACTAAATATAAGATTCTCGGAATTTATTGTATATGCTGATAGTGTTATAGTGAATAGTGTAATAGCTGCGGTTTTTAGATTGTGGTTTTTTGTATTATAGGGATGGAGCAAGACTATGAGAATGCTTGCTGAAAGGCAGAATTCTGAAAGTGCGGATATCATGCTTATCTGAACATTATTCAAAAACACAAAATTAGTAAAACATAAGCCAAAGGGAATAAAGAACGTCCAACCTATTAATTTGTGAAGTGATGCTTTTTTATGCATGAACGTAGTATAAAGCACGTTAAAAGCAGAGGAGCACATCATGACTAAAAATAACAATTTATCGTATATATTTGCATATAACAAAGCATGCCCCCCTTTCATCAAATTACTGTTCATATATTATATCGTATTGGACAGCTCATTTTTTTATACTATTATAACATATTATAGAATAAAAGTTAGAAAATTCACAGAGATATGTCACTTTTTGCACTTAATGCAGATCTGCAGGCCATGTTTGTGATTTAGCCATATATGCTTGTCAGACAGGCAGATGACCCCAAAAGAGTTTGTTATTGTAAGCCGGGATGACCGAATAGCTGAACAGTTACATGTTAAGCACTGAACATTTTGTATTGATTTCTAATGGTGCGTCAAAATAACGGACTGTATGTCCGTTTCTCTATTATCCTGATTATATCTTCCATGGATTTGTTGGTTGCATTCACCAGCAAGGCTCCATATGACGTATTGCCGTCTATTGAGGAAGCGGCGGCAGACGGGATGTTGTTCACTTCATAATAAGGGAATGCATCTGCTTCCGTGTAAATAACAGCATCGGCAGTTTTGTTCTCTCCTATATAGAATACTTTATAACCTCTGTTCTCCAATTCCACTTTGATATTTTCCATACCCCTCTGTATCGCTATTATCATTAAAAATACCTCCATAGGTTACTATTACTGCAATATACTTAGTATCCTATGAAGGTATATATTTTATACTATATGTTTCGCATTAAACAGCTTATATTGAACTCAAATAATGCGAAACATTTTCCTTGATTCATATATCTATATTTGTGTGCCTTTGATGCTCCTGTTCAGCACAAGCTCCTCTTCGACAGAAAGAGGATACTTTGATACTCCTTTTGATATAGGCTTTGCATAGGTAAAAGACTCATTCCTGCCATATATACCGGTAATCACTATGCCGTCATTAAAATTGTCCAGCATTGCAATTGAAAAACTCAGGTCGCTGCCAGTATCACTGAATGCATTATATCTTATTATATTGCATTTCTGTAAGCACTTATCCATCTGATTCTTTACATTGATGAGATCTTCACTGATTATGTTAACTCTTTCTATCGCCGCTTCAATATCTCCTACGTGATCTAACAGCATAGTTTCAAAGTTCTTGCCGGAAGAACCCCTCATAAACTTCTTATATTTCCCACCCAATGAGGCAAGTTTGACAGATATTACAATATTCCAGATAAATGCAATAAATATCAGTGCTAAAAGCGTAAAAACAATGACATTATTATAATCCTTTAAAAAAGTATCAATTGTATTCATTCTCCACTCCCCTATAGTTCCCTTGTGATATGTTCTATGGCTGATAGTGCCGTATTTATTTCTTCTTTTGTATTTAAGTAGCCGAAGCTGAATCTGACAGTACCTTGTTCCAGGGTGCCTATGGTTCTGTGCGCCATAGGTGCGCAGTGCAGTCCTGACCTGGTAGCTATGTCGAAGGTCTGATCCAGAATATAGCTTATTTCTGAAGAGCCGACGTCTCCAATATTTATTGATACCACCGGTACTTTTTTGTATACATCTTTCGTACCATAGATTTTGACCTTCTTGATATCCTGCAATCCACCCAGGAAGCAGCTTAAAAGCTCTTGTTCATGTGCTCTTATGATGTTCATTCCTTTTTCATTTATATAATTAATACCGGCACACAGACCTGCTATACCAGGAGTATTATGAGTGCCACTTTCATAGCGGTCCGGTATGATTTCCGGCTGATAAAGCGATTCGGATCTGCTGCCGGTTCCCCCTTCTTTCATAGGTTCCAATTCAAGATCCTTCTTAATATATAGACCACCTGTTCCCTGTGGCCCCATAAGGCTTTTGTGGCCGGTAAAAGCAAGCATGCTAATGTTCATTTTTTGCACATCTATATCATATGCACCCGCTGTTTGTGAAGCGTCAACAAGGAACTCCAGACCAAAGCTCTTTGCCAAGGCGCCTATATCGGCAATTGGCAGAATGGTACCTACTACATTGGAAGCATGGGTAGCTGCAATAAGTACTGTTTCTTTCCTTATTTCCTTTTCAATATCCCTAATGTTCAATTCACCTTTTTCACTACATTGAACAATGGTTGTCTCGATGCCAATCTTTTCAAGCGCTTTAAGGGGTCTCATCACTGAATTGTGCTCCATGCTTGTTGTTATTACATGAGCTCCTTTTTTTAAAAAGCCTTTAAGAGCCAAATTCAAAGACTCCGTCGCATTGTGTGTCAATATGATGTTTTCGGCTGATCCGGTATTAAATAAATCTACCAGAAGTTCCCTTGCTTCAAGAAGAACCCTGCCTGATTGGAGAGAGAGCTTATGCCCCCCTCTTCCCGGATTTGCACAATAGTTTCTCAGGCAATCATCAACTGCTCTATATACTGCCTCCGGCTTCGGAAATGTTGTAGCTGCGTTATCCAGATAAATCATAAAAACTCCTTTGTTTCACGTGGAACATTAGTAGATAAATGTGACGTAGTCACATTTATCAGTCACTAGACTCTAGTCGCTAGACTTCTGGGTATTCCTTATGGGTATAGGCTTAGCCCAGTCTTCGAAGCACTACTCAAATCTATTGACTAGCATCTAGTGACTAGTGACTGATAAAGATCTCTTCCATATTATCTATTCTTGCAATACCGCCTACAAATATACTTTTGCTTGATTTGTCTGCTTTCACATATATGTTGCTGGAGCTATTCATAAAATATCCCTGCTCTACTTTATAGGTTTTATTATAATCAAAACTATTATCGCCTCTCATTATGTAATACAATAGTGATGCATTAGAAGTACCTGTTGCACTCTCCTCATCGATACCAACCGCCGGGGCGAAATTCCTGCAGCAAAAATCAGAGTCCTTTTCAATTGTTTCACGTGAAACAACATGCATTCCTATAAGATTATACTCCCTGCAAACCTCAATCATACTTTCCCTTTTTACATTCATCTTCTTCAATGACTCCAGGCATGTGACTTCTAAAATAATATCCTTAAGTCCTGTAGATATCACACTTATCTTTCCATTACTATCGGTCAATATTTCATTGCTGTTAACATCAACAGTTTTCAACACGACATCCTTATCAAGCTGCATTACTATTTCAGGCTTCTTCATTTCTATCAGTATTATATCCCCATCGACCAATACCTTCAACTCTCCGGCTTTCGTACGATGATATGCAATGTGATCCTTCAAATATCCAAGCTGTTTCAGAACATGAAAGGATGCAAGAGCGGCATGCCCGCAAATGTCAACCTCTTCAGTCGGTGTAAAGTACCTGATGTTATATCTGTTCGCATCGCTTCTCCTGAAATCTATAAATGCAGTTTCGGAAAAATTATTCTTCCTTGCTATTTCAAGCATCTGTTGCTCAGAAAGGCCAAAATCATCAAAAACAACAGCTGCTCTATTACCTCCACCGCTTTTCGACACAAATGAACTCAAAATGTATTGCTGCATTAATCGAATCCCCCTAATACGCATATATTTCGCTTATATGAAGCTTAATACTTTAAAAGTGTTAACCCTTTACCAATACAAAAATAATTGAATATACGCAATTTAAAAGAGCCCTTATTTTTCCAGAAATTCGAGAATTCTATCAAGCTCATCATTGCTGTAATACTCGATTTCTATTTTCCCTTTATTTTTTTTATGTTGTATTGTTACCTTCGTACCCAAAGCTGTTTTTAGTCTCTCTTCCAGTTGCTTTATTTCTATTTGATATATATCCGATGGATTTTCTTTTTTTTCTTTTTGCTTTGTATCCTTGGCCAGTTTTTCTATTTGTCTTACATTCAATTGTTGATTAATGATTTTTTCCGCAACCTCAAGCTGTTTTTTCTCTCCTCCAATTGCGAGTAATGCTCTGGCGTGTCCCTGAGTTATTTTTCCCTCGGAAATCATATCCTTGATCTCCTTTGGAAGCTGAAGCAGTCTTAATGAATTTGCTATCGTAGGCCTGCTCTTTCCAATTTTCTTTGATATTTCCTCCTGTGTCATCTGATACTCTTCAATCAAACTCTTATATGCCAAAGCTTCTTCAATTGAGTTCAGATCTTCTCTTTGCAGGTTCTCAATCAATGCTAGCTCCATAACCTCCAGATTACTGCATTCTTTTACTATTGCCGGAATAGTCTTTTTCCCTGCAAGTCTTGAAGCTCTCCATCTCCGCTCCCCTGCAATAATTTGATAGTTGTTTCCAAGCTTTCTCACAATTATAGGCTGTACTACACCATGCTCCTTAATAGACTCCGACAGTTCAGTAAGTGCCTCATCATCAAATGCTCTCCTCGGCTGCTTATCATTAGCCTCGATATCAGTAACCTTCAATTCTATAATTGAATTCTGGACCTTCTCTTCATTTTCAGGTATCAGTGCACCAAGACCCTTTCCAAGTCCTCTTTTATTGACCATTTATATCACTTCCTCACACAAATCAATAAATTCATCTGCCAGTTCCAAATATGATTCAGCACCTTTTGATTTTATATCATATTCTATTATAGACATTCCAAAGCTGGGTGCCTCTGCCAACCTAACGTTTCTGGGAATCATAGTCGTATACACCTTCCCACGAAAATACTTTTTAACCTCGTCAACAACCTGTATCGAAAGATTCGTCCTTCCATCAAACATGCTAAGTACGACTCCCTCTATATCCAAGTCGGGGTTCAGACCCTTTTTCACCAGTTTTATTGTATTCATCAACTGGCTGACTCCTTCCAGAGCATAGTATTCGCACTGAATCGGTATCAATACACTGTCTACTGCAGATAGGGCGTTAATTGACAATAAGCCAAGGGATGGAGGGCAATCAATAAATATATAGTCAAATTCAGATTTTATACTGTCTATACATTCACGAAGCTTTAACTCCCTTTTATTCATCTCTGTCAATTCAATCTCCGCACCGGCCAATTGCACACTGGATGGTATTATAAACAAATTCTCCCTGTTTGTATCAACAATACAATCCTTGGGATCATCAGCGTTTATCAAAACATCATAAATCGTTTTCTCAAGCTTCGTTTTATCAATTCCAATACCGCTTGTAGTATTTCCTTGCGGATCTATATCCAGCATAAGAACCTTTTTTCCTTTGCTCGCCAGACATGCGGACAGATTTATAACAGTTGTAGTTTTTCCCACACCACCCTTCTGATTAAAGACAGCTATTGATTTCGACATCGCATACACCTCGCATAGTAAGCATTGTAAGCACTATTTCTTGCTTCTTCGTCAACTTATATATTCTAATAATATAATAAACCATTAATATATTAAAGGTATTTAGAATAAACATAATAATGATCCCATATATACACTATATCAGATTGAAAAAGTAAATAAAAGGACGTGCTCTCATTAATGCAGTACAAAGATTATAAATTAGGAGGACAAAAATGTTAAAATCTGTTTTGTATACGTTTTTTCTTGTGTTTATAGCTGAGTTGGGTGACAAGACACAGTTAGCCACAATGCTGCTAGCTGCAAAATCCAATTCGATAATGTCAGTGTTTGTAGGCTCAAGCTTAGCCCTTATATGCTCTTCTTTCATAGGCGTTTTCGCAGGTGCATATATTACGAAATATGTACCTCCAATCTACATACAGAATGCAGCAGGAGCCCTGTTTATAATAATGGGCATACTGATATTCAGCGGAAAGCTCTAGTAGTGAACGCATTTCATGTGTTCCGGTGCATTGAATGCATTACTCATTATTGTACATGTTACACTCAAAAAAAAGAACGCATTCAATGCGTCCTGTACTTTATATTTTCTTTGGTATCTTAACTGTTATTTCAATAAATTCACCTTTGTCTATTTGTTCGTATTCAACCTTGCATCCAGTCTTTAGAATCTCCTTACAGGCATTTTTTAAAGTATTTATATATATGTTATAATGCATTTTGCCCCTCATTCTCTTCGTTACAGGTGCTTCTACCGTCACAGCAGCTTCATCTAACATTTTTTCGACTAGTTCTTCCGTCTTCTTCACATTCAAAGATTTCTTAATTATTTTCAAAAGGGCCTTCTCCTGCAGCATGTCATCCGGTAACTTCAGCAGAGCCCTGGCATGCCTTTCCGTCAGCTCATTCTGTAGTATTGTCTTCTTAATCTTGCCGTTAAGCTTCAGCAGCCTCAATTTATTTGCTATTGTAGACTGCTTTTTACCTACCTTTTTTGCAAGCTCTTCCTGGGTCATCCCATGATCACTAATCAGATTATGGTAACCTTCCGCCTCTTCCATAAAATTCAAGTCTTCTCTTTGCAGATTTTCTATCAATGCTATCACAGCAGAATCCTGCTCTATCACCTCAATAACAATTGCCGGTATATGGCTTACTCCTGCAAGCTTTGAGGCTCTTAATCTTCTTTCCCCTGATATCAGTTCAAAGCCGTTTTCCCCGATTTTCCTTACGTTAATTGGTTGCAGCACTCCGTACTCTTTAATGGATGCTGCAAGTTCCTCAAGAGAAGGTCCGCTGAATTCCTTTCTAGGCTGATATGGGTTTGGAGCTATCTTTTCAATCGGTATATTTACTACTGCCTTATTGTCATTCAAGTTTCTCATTCCTCTCCTTACCGCATAGTATATATTTACTTATTCGCCATAACCATAATACTTCCTGCCTGTGAAAGGCTGATTTTACTCAATTTCAGCTGTTTTTTTTGTTACAAATTTCTTGTTTTTCAATTATAAAATAGGACTTGCTGCAGGTTTACCTGGTTTTCTGGGATATTTTGTCGGAGTAACTGATATCTTTTCAACTACTATTATATTATGCTTGATATCACTGAAGGGGAGTTGATATTCTCTTACTTCCCTTACTGCTCCACCCAGAGTTTTTATTGCCAGCCCTGCCTCTTCCAATTCGCTTTTTATATCCGGTCCTTTTTGACATAGGAAATACCCCCCTACCTTTAAAAAGGGGAGACAGTATTCGCATAAAACATTCATTGACGCTACAGCTCTGGATAATACTATATCATAAACTTCTCTGTGAATTTTACTGCTGCCCGCTTCTTCTGCCCTTGCATGCACAGCGTTGATGTCCTTTAAATCAACCTCTCTTATCACTTCGTCCAGATAACTTACTCTTTTGTTTAGTGAGTCTAAAAGCGTAACTTTCAGTCCATCCTTTAAGATACTTACCGGAATACCTGGAAAGCCCGCGCCTGTCCCTACGTCTATTATCCTCATGCCTTCCTTTATGTAACCTGTAGAAAGGCAGGTAGCAGAATCAAGAAAATGTTTGATAAAAACCTCCTTCTCTTCTGTTATTGCCGTAAGGTTAACCTTCTCATTCCATTCCAGCATTAGTTTTTTAAATATCATAAGTTTATCCAATTTTTCCTGTGAAGCATCTATTCCCAGTTCTTTCAATCCATCAATCAGTATTGTCCTGTTTTCCAGCTTGCTCACCTCCCCGGCTCCTTCTCATTTGTTCGATATATACCATAAGTACTGATACATCTGCCGGAGACACTCCTGAAATCCTTGATGCCTGACCAAGATTTACCGGATTTATATTTTTAAGCTTCTGCCTTGCCTCCAGTGACAGCCCCTTAATGGCTGTAAAATCTATTCCGTATGGTATTTTCTTGTTTTCCAGCTTTTTAAATTGTCCTGCCTGCTGCATTTGTTTCTTTATATAGCCTTCATACTTTATCTGAATCTCTATTTGTTCCGCTGTCTCCCTGTCCAATTCCGGAATATTATCATCAATCTCTTTCAGAGAGTCATATGTTATCTCAGGTCTTTTCAATAGTTCATACAAGCTTATTCCACCTTTTATTTCCACGCTGTTCCGCTTTAACAGATACTCTTTAATATTCTCATTCATAGAAATTGTCTTTTTCTTCAGTCTTTCTACTTCTCTCTCTATGCTCTCCTTTTTCTCTATGAATCTTTTATACCTTTGTTCGGTTACCAGACCTATGCTATAGCCTTTTTGCGTAAGTCTCAGATCTGCATTGTCCTGCCTCAATATAAGCCTGTATTCAGCTCTTGAAGTCATTAATCTGTACGGCTCGCTTGTTCCCTTTGTAACCAGATCGTCTATCAGGACGCCTATATATGCTTCTGACCTATCCAGAATAAGTGGTTCCTGCCCTTTAAGCTTCAGGGCTGCGTTTATGCCGGCCATAATGCCCTGCGCAGCAGCTTCCTCATATCCCGAAGTTCCGTTTATCTGTCCTGCGAAGAACAATCCTGATATTTCTTTATGTTCAAGACTCAGCAGCAGCTGTGTCGGATCTATACAGTCATACTCTATAGCATAGGCGGTCCTCATAATATGACAGTTTTCCAAACCAGGAACGCTATGGAGCATATCAAGCTGCACATCCTCAGGTAAGCTTGAGGACATTCCCTGCACATACATCTCTTTTGTGTTCAAGCCTTCCGGCTCAATAAAAATCTGGTGCTCCTCCCTGTCCGGAAACGATATTATCTTTGTCTCTATTGATGGACAATATCGTGGCCCAACGCCTACGATATCCCCTGAATAAAGAGGAGACCTTTTTATATTTTTACGTATGATATCATGTGTTCCTTTATTTGTATAGGTCAGATAACACGATTTCTGATCCAGTTCAATATCGCCGGTCATATAAGAAAATGTGTTGATATCATAGTCTCCTGGCTGTTCAACCATCTTGCTGAAGTCGACAGTCTTTCCATCAATTCTGGCCGGAGTCCCTGTTTTAAATCTCATTAGCTTTATACCCAGGGCTTCAAGGCAGTCAGAAAGCTTTGCGGCAGGGAACAGTCCGTTAGGACCTCCGTCATAACTGACCTCACCTATTACAACCTTTCCTTTCAGATAGACCCCGGCAGCCAATATAACACACTTACACCTGAATACTGCACCCAGGCTTGTTACCACCCCAGTCACACAATTGTTCTCCACATTAATCCTTATTATTTCCGCCTGCTTTACCTGCAGGTTTTCCTGGTTTTCCAATACTTTTTTCATTCTATCCTGATACAGTTTTTTGTCCACCTGTGCTCTTAAAGCCCTTACAGCAGGACCTTTCTTCGTATTCAGCATCCTTATCTGCAGCATTGTTTTATCAGTATTTACACCCATTTCTCCGCCTAACGCATCCAGTTCCCTTACAATATTGCCCTTTGCCGGCCCTCCTATGGAAGGATTACATGCCATCATTGCAATACTGTCCAGGTTCATCGCTGCAGCCAGGGTCTTCATTCCCATCCTTGCGCATGCCAGAGCAGCCTCACTTCCTGCATGTCCTGCCCCGATAACTACAACATCATATTCTCCCGCTAAATATTCCATGGTTTCACCTCTATTTACCTATACAGAATTTGCTCACAATATCTTCTTCTACTGTATCCCCTGTAATCGCTCCCAAATTACTCCACGCTTCTCTTATATCCACAGATATCAGATCCACAGGTATACCTTCCTCAATGGAAGACAGAGCCTTTTCCATACTCTCCAGTGCCCTGTCCAGGAGATTCTTGTGTCTGATGCTGGTTACCATCTTGTTTTTACCTATACTTAGCCTTCCGTGGAATACCAGCCCTTTTATTCTTTCCTCCAGCCTGTCAATACCGATTCGTTCTTTTACAGACATTTCAACTATATTATCGTCTCCGAACAAATCTGTCAAGTGCTTCTCATTTATATTAAGCCCCAGGTCCGTTTTGTTCAATACAACTATAACCTTCTTACCCTTTATAGAATCCATGATCTCTATATCCTCACGGGATAGCTCCTCGGAAGCATCAAGGACAAGAATTACCAGATCGGAATTATCTATCGCCGTCTTAGTTCTCTCCACTCCGATTCTTTCAACAATGTCCTCTGTCTCCCTTATACCTGCCGTATCGATAAGCTTTATAAGCACTCCCCCGATATTCAGAAATTCCTCAATTATATCTCTTGTTGTCCCTGGTACCTCAGTCACTATTGCCCTGCTTTCCTTGAGAAGTACATTCAGTAGTGATGATTTTCCCACATTAGGACGTCCTATTATTGCCGTGCTGAGTCCGTCTCTTACGATCTTGCCTTCTTCGAAGGATTCTGCCAAAGCTGCAGCAGAAGCTTTGGCTTCAATAAGCATATCTCTTATTTTTTCTACTGTTATCTCTTCTACATCATGCTCTGGAAAGTCTATAGATGCCTCTATATGTGCAAGCATTGAAAGAAGCATGCTCATGATTTCTTTTATTTCTTTGGAAAGCTCTCCCTCAAGCTGATCCAACGCCGCATTAAGCCCTGTTTCTGTTTTTGAGGTAATTACATCTATAACGGCCTCCGCCTGTGCCAGATCTATCCTTCCGTTTAAAAAAGCGCGCTTGGTAAATTCCCCCGGCTCAGCAATATAAGCGCCACTTCTCAGAACTTCCTCCATTATTCTTCTGACAGGTACTATACCTCCATGGCAGTGTATCTCGACAACGTCCTCTGTAGTATAGGAGTATGGCTTACGCATAATGATAACCAGTACTTCATCCAATACCATTCCGTTATTATCAACGGCATAACCATATACTACCGTCCTTGAAGGTATTTCATCTATATCAGTTTTTCTTTTTGGTTTAAACACCTTTTTCAATATTTCCACAGCTTTATCGCCGCTTATCCTCACTATACCTATTCCAGCTTCCCCTGGCGCTGTAGCAATCGCAGCAATAGTACCATCAAACATTTTTATCCTCTCCTTTGAGATAGTGCCTCGTAACGTATATCCTTTCTAAGGCATGCGAGGCACTGAATCAATGTTATGCTAGTGCTTATTAACACTATGAAAGATTAGAAATTTGTTGTGTTAATAAGCACTAGCTGCTTCCTAATTATTATTGTGTCCGACAGCTTGTTTATATACTTTCATATGCTATTATATATTACTGAGTATCATATTGGAAATAAAATCTATAATAATTAAATTAATGCTCTATTGAAAAAAAAAGCCCAGTATCTTTAATACCGGGCTTCTGTCTGTTATTTATGTGATATAATTACTTTCCTATATGGTTCTTCACCTTCGCTGAATGTTGTAATATCAACGAATTCCTGAAGAGTAGAATGAATAATCCTTCTTTCATATGGATTCATGGGTTCAAGCTCAACCTTCTTGCCTGTCTTCTGCACCCTTTCTGCCAACCTTCTGGCCAGCCTCTGCAGCGTCTCTTCCCTCTTCTTCCTGTAGTCTTCGGTATCCAGTATAACTTTCACAAAGCTTTCTCTTTCCTTATCCTTGTTAACTACCAGGCTGACAAGATATTGAAGAGAATCAAGGGTCTGCCCTCTTCTGCCTATTATTACACCCATCTTTGGTCCAGCCAGGTTTATATACAGACCTTCTTTTGTATCTCTTACTCTTATCTCTGCTTTTATATCCATGGATTCCAGTACATCTCTCAGGAATTTCCTTGCTTTTTCCTTCTCAAGAGTATAATCTGTTATCCTAATCTCTTTTTTCTCTATTTTATCTTCTCTTTTTTTCTCCGGAGCCTTTTCTTCCTTTAAAGATACCCTTACTTTTGCATTCCTAGAACCTATTATACCGAATATACCCTTGGCCGGCTGCTCCAGTATCTCAATATCCACCTTGTCCCTGTCTGCCTTCAGTTCCTCTAAAGCTGACTGAATCGCTTCCTCTATAGTTTTTGCCGACTTTTCCACCATCATCATTGCTTATTCTACCTCCTTTTTTACAACTTGAGGCTTCATCATAAAATACTGCTGAATAATAGTGAACAGGTTACCTACTACCCAATACAAAGCAAGGCCTGAAGGTACACTGAGCGTAATCCAGCCGAACATTATAGGCATTATGTTCGTCATCATCTGCTGTGTCTGCTGTGTTTGATCCCCTTTTCCCTTTTCCACCTTGTTTTTTTGCGGACTGATCATCTTCATCTGATAATATGTAGTTGCTGCCGATAATACTGCCAGTATAGGCAGTCCGAAGCCTCCTACCCGGAGCAATGTCGCTGACATCTCTGATTTTCCTAGATCAGTAAGCCACCAAAAGTTCTTTGCAATACCTGCATATACATTAGCGTCCAAAAATACATACTTGACAGGGTTCTGTATAACATAGAACAAAGAAAAAAGTATCGGCATCTGTATCAGTGCCGGTAAACAGCCTGAAGCAGGATTGTAGTTGTGCTCCTTATAAAGCTCTAAAAGTTTTTGATTCATCTTTTCCTTGTCATTCTTATACTTTTCCTGGATTTCCTTCATCAACGGATTAATCTCATTCATCCGTTTAGTTGATTCTGTCTGTTTGATGTTTATTGGGAGCAGCAATATCTTTGTCAATATAGTGAAAATAATAATTGAGTATCCATAATCACCTACAAAATCAAATATGAATCTCAATAGCATACCTAAAGGTTCGGCAATAAAATCTAACAAGTTTTTTCCCCCTTATATTCAGTTTATATTAAAACCTAAGGTTTTTCTTTCTTTTCAGGTACAGGATCATATCCACCGGGACTAAAAGGATTGCATCTCAGGATACGTCCTGCAGACAGATATAGACCATATATTGCTCCATGTCTGTTTATAGCTTCTATTGCATAATTGGAGCAAGTAGGGACAAACCTGCAATTTCCCCTGGATAATGGAGAAATAAATATCTGATATGCTCTTATTATAATAATAAAAAACTTCTTCATTTATTCCTCGATTTTCTGAAGCTTGGCCTTTTTCATGATTGATTTAATGTTCTTCTCTATTTCAGAAAAACCAGCAGTTCCGCTGCCTGCTCTGGCCGTAAAAACTATATCATAACCCAGCTTTATCCTTCCTGCAAACTGCCTGTATACTTCCTTCATAAGCCTTTTTACTCTATTTCTTACAACACTGTTGCCTACTTTTTTACTTACCGAGAAACCTACCCTGTTTAAGGCAGAATTATTCATGAATATGTACATGACAACATATTTTTCTACGTAATATCTTCCTTCATTATATACTTTTTTGAATTCATTATTTTTTTTGAGCTTGTGCAATGTTGTCATAACCATCCTCCGTCATACAAGGAATCTCCGGAATCAGTAAACCTTCCCTTTATTTTGACCTAACGTCTTTGATGCCGGAGTAACTACAGAAAAAGGCCACGGGTTGCGGCCTTATACTGTCAATCTTTTTCTACCTTTTCTTCTTCTTCTTCTGAGGACTTCTCTGCCTGTAGCAGTACCCATTCTCTCTCTGAAACCATGAACTTTCTTACGCTGTCTCTTCTTTGGCTGATATGTCATTAGCATAATACACACCCCCTAACATTTATTCTAATGCATTTATACAATAAAGCATAATTCACCACTTTACTATTAAAATTATATAGACATTGCATGTGCGTGTCAATATAATATTTTATACCTATTTCACACATATTACCACAATTTATTACCTTTCGGCCTCCATTTATTTTAAAGCTGATACTATTGCTTTATAAGTCTGGTTCTTGTTTCTTGTGGATAAAGTATTTAGAACAACTCCAATATTGTGGATAATAATCTTATTTTTATTGAATTTACCCTTTCGTTTTGCTATTATAATTATATGGTTGTGTATAACTTAATATTTTTGCTAAAGTTATCAACAGTTGTGTATAATTTGTGTATAACTCGTCAAGTCTGTGTATTAACTTTCATTATATTGTCAATAATCTAATGAAAGTCTTTGATTTGTATGTGGATAATCACATTTTTTTATTGTTGATAAGCTATTTTATATTTTTTTATACAGAATTATATTAACAAATTATACACATTTTTATTCATAATCATATTTTCATCTGCTTGTCTTAATAATGCTGCGCTGCTGTGTATAAGTCTGTTGACAATATAGTTTAATAAATATCATCTACGTCATACATATGCAGGTGATGTTTATAACAACCAAGGAAAGTGTTTCACACTGTTTATATATGAAGTATCTGGTGCGGAACATATAGCTAAGGAGGCTGGAAATGTACTCACATATAAAGGAAGTCTGGGAAAAGACTTTAGATGTAATAAAAGTTGAATTGACAGAAGTAAGCTTCAATACATGGCTTAAAGCTATACAGCCACTTTCAGTCAGGGACAACCTTTTTGCATTTTCTGTACCTGACGATTTTACAAAAGGTATATTGGAAGCAAGATATGTCACACTTATTAAAAATGCTCTAAAGCAGGTTACCTCAGAGTATTATGAAATAAAGTTCATCATACCTACGGAAGATAACTATGCTTCCTTAATGAAGGACAGTGATGAAAGAAATGTAGTTGAAGAGGCAGTCAATTCCTCTTTAAATCCCAAGTATACTTTTGATACTTTTGTCATAGGCAACAGCAACCGTCTCGCCCATGCAGCCTCAGTCGCAGTTGCGGAATCACCGGCAAAAGCATACAACCCTCTTTTTATTTACGGGGGTGTTGGGCTCGGAAAGACCCATCTTATGCACGCTATAGGACACTACATTTTAAAACAGAATAAAAAATCAAAGGTTGTATATATTTCTTCAGAAACCTTCACTAATGAACTTATTAACTCAATAAGAGATGATAGAAACAATGAATTCAGAGGTAAATATAGAAATGTAGACGTACTTCTTATAGACGATATACAATTTATTGCCGGTAAGGAAAGAACCCAGGAAGAATTTTTCCATACCTTCAATTCTCTATATGAAGCTAATAAGCAGATCATTATTTCCAGCGACAGACCTCCGAAGGAAATACCTACTTTGGAGGACAGGCTCAGATCCAGATTTGAACAGGGACTTATTGCTGACATACAGCCCCCTGATCTGGAAACAAGAATTGCCATACTTAGAAAAAAGGCAAAAGTGGAAAACCTCTCTATATCTGATGACGTTATGCAGCTCATTGCAAAAAAAATACAATCAAATATAAGAGAGCTTGAAGGAGCGCTGATAAGGATCGTCGCTTATTCCTCCCTCACAAATGGAGAAATAAACGAAGACCTTGCTAATGAAGCTTTAAAGGATATAATATCCAATTCCAAACCTAAGCTGGTTACTCCTTCTGCAATAAAAGACATAGTAGGCCAATACTATAATATAAAAATTGAAGATTTCAATGCAAAGAAAAGAAATAAATCAATTGTGCTGCCAAGACAGATAGCCATGTTCCTTTGCAGAGAGCTTACAGACCTGTCCTTGCCCAGAATAGGCGAAGAGTTCGGAAGGGACCATACTACTATAATGCATGCCTATGAAAAGATTTCTTCCGACATGAAAATTGACATTCAGTTAAAATCTGTACTGGAGGAGCTTAAGAGCAAAATAGAAGGTTAGTATTGAAGTTTATCTTAATATCCTGTTTATATTTTATTGATAAACTGTTGATAAATTTTTCAACTATTTTAGTTATCCCTTTTTATCACCATAATTTTATTAAATACTCCACAGGTTATGAACACCTGAATTTGTTATTATTCAACGGTTTATGGGGCTTTTTCACTTATTAACAGCCCCTATTACTATTACTACTAAAATAATTATATTATATTATATTAAAATGATTTTCGGAGGTTATCCACAATGAAAATAATAACTACAAAATCTACTCTCCTGGAAAGCATAAATATTGTTCAGAAAGCAGTCCCTTCAAAAACTACTCTTCCTATCCTTGAAGGAATACTTTTTGATGCAAAAAACGGAAAGCTCAAGCTTACAGCTACAGATCTTGAAATAGGTATAGAAACTGTATCAAATGTAGATGTGATAGAAGCAGGTAAGGTTGTATTATCTTCTAAAATAGTCGGGGAAATAGTGAGAAAGCTCCCGGACGCAGATATAGAAATAGAAACGGCAGAAAGAAATTTAGTTTACATAAAAAGTGAAAGGTCTAATTTTAAGGTTGTTACGCTTCCTCATGATGAATTCCCGGAGCTTCCTGTAGTAAAAAAGGAAAACGGTATAACTCTTTCGCAAAATATATTGAGGGACATGATTAGAAGTACAATATTCGCAGTGTCAGCAGATGAAGTCAGGCCTATACTTACTGGAGTACTTTTTGATGTATCAGGTGAAAATTTGACTATGGTTGCACTTGATGGTTTCAGAATGGCGGTCAAATGGACTAAGATAATTAATGACAACAGCTTCAGAGCTGTTATTCCGGGTAAAACCCTTTCTGAAATAGGTAAAATACTGAATGAAAACGAAGACCCTATAAATATTTATTTTTCAAAAAACCACATTCAAGTTCAGGTTGAGGGCACAATAATAGTATCAAGGCTATTGGAAGGGGAATTTATTAACTATAAGCAGATAATACCGTCGGAATATAAGATAAAAATAAAGGTTCCTTCTGATAAGCTTATGGAGGCATGCGACAGGGCAGCATTGTTTGCAAGGGATTCCAGCAATAATATGATAAAGTTCGAAATTAATGATGAGCTTATGGTTATAATGTCAAACTCACAAAATGGTGATGTTCATGAAGAAGTAAAAATACAAAAAGAAGGCAGCGATATTGAAATAGCTTTTAACGCAAAATACTTCATAGATGTGCTCAAGGTTATGGAAAGCGGGGATATAAACATAGAGTTTACTACAAATGTAAGCCCAAGCATAATAAGGCCCTGTGACAATACAGGCTATTTATATCTGGTGCTTCCTGCACGGTTCAAAAAAAATAATTAGCTCTTAAAACCACCCTTTAAGGGTGGTTTTAATCGAAAAGAGGAAGAGAGTGAAAACATGAGAGAAGTAAAAATAGAAACAGAATTTATAAAGCTGGATCAGTTTTTGAAATTTGAAAGCTTGGTAGGATCAGGCGGAGAGGCAAAAAACATAATTCAGGACGGCCTGGTAAAAGTAAACGGAAATGTTGAAACAGCAAGGGGAAAGAAGCTCCACAAAGGAGACATAGTAAAGGTTTTTGATGAGGAAGTAAAGATTATTTAAAGTATTGTCGGGGTGCTTATATTGTATATTAAAAGAGTCAGCCTAAAAAATTATAGGAATTATAATGCTCTTGACATGAAACTCAGTGAAGGGATTAATATATTTTACGGTCAGAACGCACAGGGAAAGACGAATATCATTGAAGCCTTATATATGGCTTCTACAGGAAAATCCCACAGGACACAAAAAGACTCGGAGCTTATAAACTGGAATAACGAGGATGCCAGGATAAAAGTTGATTTTCTAAAGGAAAAGGATGAAAAATCAATAGATATATATCTGAGCAGAAATATGAAAAAGCAGATAAAAATGAACGGAGTAAAGCTTTGTAAAATAGGAGAGCTTATAGGAAATCTCAATACTGTGATATTTTCTCCCGATCATATGAAAATAATTAAAGAAGGACCTGTTGAAAGAAGAAGATTCATGGATATAATACTTTCACAGGTAAAGCCGGGATATTATTATAACCTTGTGCAATATCTCAAAGTGCTTGAACAGAGAAACAATCTTCTTGACGAAGCAAGAACCAACAGCAGCATACTAAAGACCATGGACATATGGAATGAGCAGCTGGCTGGCTTTGGTGCAAAGATAATAATGACAAGAAAAAATTTTATAAATAACATATGTGACATTGCAGCTGATACTCATAAAACAATATCTAACGGAAAAGAGGTATTAAGGCTTAAATATAATTCTTCTATAGAATATCAAAATAATTCCGAAAATGATATAAAAAAGTCCTTTATTAACGCACTGGAAAAGTCCATGGGAATTGATATGAAAAGAGGTGTTACACACAAGGGGCCTCATAGGGAGGACATACTTTTTTTTATTAACGATACAGAGGTCAAGACTTATTCATCCCAGGGCCAGCAGAGGACAGCACTGCTTTCTCTTAAAATATCTGAGCTTAAGTATATAGAAGAAGAGACGGAAGAATTACCTGTACTACTGCTGGATGACGTTTTTTCAGAGCTTGATAATGAAAGACAGAAATATCTGATTGAGTTTATAAAGAAGATACAGACAGTGATAACCTGTACCGATGTAGAGTACCTGGAAAAACTCAAGCTGGATGGCTCTGCAGTATTTAAAGTAACTGGAGGAAGGCTACTACAAGAATAAAGCTTTTAGTTTTTTACACAAAAGGTTATAATAATATAGTATGGACATAATGTGTTTATTTGTATAAAAGGGAGGGCAAGAAGATGTTTATGCATCTTGGTGGAGATGTTGTAATATCCCTGAAGGATATAATTTCTATAATGGATATTGAATCCAGCAATACATCCAGCAACACGAGGGAGTTTTTAAAAACTGCAGAGGACGAGGGCTTCATAAGGAAAATATCAGAGGATGAAGCAAAATCTTTTATTTTGGCGGAAAAGGATAAAAAGACAATAATATATTTGTCTCCCATTTCTTCTGTTACCTTATACAAAAGAGCCGGATTCATTGACGATATATCGTTGAAGTAAAGGGGGAAACGTACACAAATGGTAGAAAAAAAGAATACAACTGCATATGAAGCGGAACAGATTCAAGTATTGGAAGGATTAGAAGCTGTAAGAAAAAGACCCGGAATGTATATAGGCAGCACTGGAACTAAGGGTCTGCATCACCTGGTATGGGAGGTAGTGGATAATAGTATAGATGAGGCATTAGTAGGCGTCTGCAAGAATATAAACATTACAATCCACCCTGACAACTCAATAAGTAATGAAGATGATGGAAGAGGTTTTCCGGTTGGGATCCATCCTAAACTAGGCAAGCCTGCAGTTGAAGTAGCACTTACCGTCCTTCATGCCGGAAGTAAGTTCGGAGGTGGAGGCTACAAGGTTTCAGGCGGTTTGCACGGTGTTGGTGTATCTGTAGTGAATGCTTTATCTGAATGGCTTGTGGTAGAGGTAAAGAGAGAAGGAAAGGTATATCAGCAGAGATATGAAAGAGGAACACCGGTTACTGAACTAAAGGTTATAGGCAATACAAAATCAACAGGTACAAAGGTTTCCTTCAAGCCCGATTCTGAGGTGTTTGACGAACTTGAGTACAGCTTTGATACCCTTGAGCACAGGCTCAGAGAGCTGGCATTTCTCAACAAGGGAATAAGGATAAATCTCAAGGACGAAAGGGATAACACTGAGAAGACTTTCCAATTTGAGGGTGGAATAATATCCTTTGTTAAATATCTTAATAAAAATAGAGAGGTTCTTCATAAAGAGCCCGTATATTTCGAATCTAAAAAAGATGATATAGACGTTGAAATAGCAATGCAATACAATGACGGATATGCAGAGAGCATTTTCAGCTTTGCAAATAATATAAACACAATGGAAGGCGGAAGCCATACAAGCGGTTTTAAAACTGCCGTTACCAAGGTAATAAATGATTATGCCAGAAAGTACAAATACCTCAAGGAAAACGACGCAAACCTCATAGGGGAAGATGTCAGGGAGGGTATGTCCTGTGTAATAAGCGTAAAGCTGTCTGATCCGCAGTTTGAGGGACAAACCAAAACAAAGCTTGGAAATCCTGAGGTAAGAGGTATAGTAGATTCTATAGTAACAGAATACTTTGAAGCATACCTTGAAGAAAACCCGTCAGATGCAAAGGTAATTGTGGAAAAAGCATTGACAGCTGCAAGAGCCAGGGATGCTGCCAAAAAAGCAAGGGAGCTTACCAGAAGAAAAAATGTGCTTGAGAGCACCACACTTCCAGGCAAGCTGGCCGACTGTTCAGAGCGGGATCCAAAGCTTTGTGAAATATATATAGTTGAGGGTGATTCTGCGGGAGGTTCTGCAAAGCAGGGAAGGGACAGAAGGTTCCAGGCAATACTGCCGTTAAGAGGTAAGATACTTAATGTGGAAAAAGCCAGATTGGATAAGATACTGACCAGCGAGATGATAAGAGCAATGATAACAGCTTTCGGCGCGGGAATCAGCGATGATTTTAACCTTGAAAAAATGAGATACGGAAAGATAATAATGATGACGGATGCCGATGTCGACGGGGCTCACATAAGAACGCTGCTCCTGACCTTCTTCTATAGATACATGGCTCCTCTTATTGACGCAGGATGTGTTTATATTGCACAGCCGCCACTATACAAGGTTAGAAAGAAAAACAAGGACTATTATGCCTATAACGATAAAGAGCTTGAAAACGTATTCAAGCAGATAGGCAGAGAAAACTCAACTATACAAAGGTACAAGGGCTTAGGAGAAATGAATGCGGAACAGCTTTGGGACACAACAATGGATCCCGAGACCAGGACGATACTCCAGGTAACAATGGAGGATGCGGTGGCTGCTGATGAAATATTTACCGTACTTATGGGGGACAAGGTTGAGCCCAGAAGGGAATTTATAGAACACAATGCCAAATATGTAAGGAATCTTGATGTATAACGACTAGACACCAGATACGAGACACGAGACGTAGGGGCGATTCATGAATCGCCCGTACGGGCTTCGAAGGAATGCTCGGATATTCTGGTGGGTAAGTGCAGTTGTATATTGGATAAGCTTTGGAGGTAATAGATTTGGATTATGAAAATCAAAAGATAATGCCGGTAAACATCGAAGACGAGATGAAAAAATCGTTTATAGACTATGCGATGAGCGTTATAGTTCAAAGAGCATTGCCTGATGTAAGGGATGGTTTGAAGCCTGTTCACAGAAGAATTCTATACGCAATGAACGATGTTGGTTTTACTCCGGATAAACCCCATAGAAAGTCTGCTACAACAGTAGGTGAAGTTTTGGGTAAGTATCATCCTCACGGAGATGCTTCCGTCTATGATACAATGGTCAGAATGGCCCAGGATTTCTCATACAGATATATGCTGATCGACGGTCACGGGAACTTTGGTTCCATAGACGGAGACAGCGCTGCGGCAATGCGTTATACCGAATCAAGAATGTCAAAAATAGCGGTGGAGCTGCTCAGGGATATAGAAAAAGAAACAGTTGATTTTATGCCCAATTACGACGAAAGTCTGAAGGAACCAACTGTTCTTCCTTCACGATTCCCAAATCTTCTGATAAACGGAAGTAACGGTATAGCTGTAGGTATGGCCACTTCAATACCGCCGCATAATCTGGGAGAAGTTATTGACTGTACGGTGGCAAACATAGAAAATCCGGAAATAGAGCTGGAGGATATGCTTAAGCATATAAAAGGCCCCGACTTTCCTACCGGCGGGATAATATTGGGCAGGGAAGGCATAAAAAAGGCGTATAGTACCGGAAGAGGAAAGGTTACTGTAAGGGCTAAAGCGGAAATTGAGGAGATGAGCGGCAACAGGCAGAGAATAGTTGTCAATGAGATACCTTATCAGGTAAACAAGGCCTCAATGATTGAGAAAATAGCAGATCTCGTAAAGGATAAGAAAATAGAAGGTATTTCCGACTTAAGGGATGAATCCGACAGAAATGGAATGAGAATTGTAATAGAGCTTAAGAGAGATGCAAATGCAAACATAATACTGAACCAGCTTTATAAGCATACTCAAATGCAGGATACCTTCAGTATAATAATGCTTGCTCTTGTTGACGGACAGCCGAAGGTATTGAACCTTAAGAGTGTAATAACCCATTATATAAACCATCAGAAGGATGTTGTAACAAGAAGAACCCAATACGATCTCAGGAAGGCCGAGGCAAGAGCTCATATTTTGGAAGGCTTGAGAATAGCACTTGACAATATTGACGAGATAATAAACATACTGAGAAGCTCCAAGAATGTAGCCGAAGCCAAGGAAAGAATGATGGCCAGATTCGGATTGTCCGAACTTCAGGCTGAAGCAATAGCTGAAATGAGACTCAGAAGCCTGACAGGCCTGGAAAGAGGAAAAATAGAAGAAGAGTATCTTGGATTGATAAAGGATATTGAATACTATAGATCACTTCTTGCCAGTGAACATAAGCTTCTCATGGTAATAAAGGATGAGCTTCTGGAAATAAAGAAGAGATTCAATGACAAGAGAAGGACTCAGATAACAGCTGCAGCAGAAGAGTTTGATGCTGAAGATTTTATTGAAGAAGAGGAAGCTGCTGTTACAATAACTCATTTTGGCTATATAAAGAGACTTCCGGCAGACACTTACAAGAGCCAGAAAAGAGGCGGCAGGGGAATAAACGGACTTCAGACAAGGGAAGAGGATTTTGTGGAGCATTTATTCATAACCTCCACCCATAATTACATTCTGTTCTTTACAAACAAAGGAAAGATGTACAAGCTGAAGACCTATGAGATACCTGAAGCAGGCCGGCAAGCTAAAGGAACAGCCCTGGTAAATCTTCTGCAGCTTGATTCGGATGAAAAAGTCAGTGCAGTAATAAAAATCAAGGATTTTGATGACGGTAAGTATCTTATATTCATGACAAAGCACGGTACAATTAAAAAGACAGAGTTGAAAGAATATGACACGTCCAGGAATACAGGCATCACAGCCATAAGCCTCCTTGACAATGATGAATTGATCGGCGTCAAGCTTACCCGTGGAACAACTGAGCTTATAGCTGCCACAAAGAATGGTCTGTCCATAAGATTCCCTGAAAGTGATGTAAGATCTATGGGACGCGGAGCTCAGGGAGTAAGAGGAATATCCCTGAATCCCGGAGATGCTGTAATAGGTATGGACATAATGGAAGAAGGAGCAGACCTTCTGGTAATAAGTGAAAAGGGTTACGGCAAGCGTACACCTGTAAATGAATACAGGGTCCAGTCCAGGGGAGGTAAAGGAATATTGACCTCAAAGATAACCAGTAAGACTGGAAATGTTGTAGGAATGAAGGTTGTAAAGGACAATGACGAAATAATGCTTATCAATTTATCAGGTGTTATCATCAGATTGAATGTGAATGAGATATCGGAAATGGGAAGAAGCACACAGGGCGTTAAGCTGATGAGGGTTCCTGAAAATGAAAGCCTGGTTTCGATAGCAAAAATAAGCAGTGAAGAGGAGCAGGAGCAGTAACAACTGCTCTTCTTTTTTATAACGAGTAGGAAAGTATAAATTTCCTTAGTGTGTTACTTTCCGTCAGCGAGTTTCAAAAAAGGCTTCCCTGGTTGTTAAAATATTTCAATGGAAGCCTTTTTTATAACGAGCAGGGGCATCAATTCCACCTTAATATGTCATGCCCCGTCAGCGAGTTTCAAAAAAGGCTTCCTTGGTTGTTAGAATGCTTCAATAGAAGCCTTTTTTACATATTTTTTTGATAATTTTGTAATTTCTTGTATAATAGGGTTATAAGGTGTTATAGATTTGAAGGGGGATAAATATGGCTGAAAGGATATTGGAAGTAAATGTGGCTGAATTACTGGCTGGAGACATTTTAGCATCTGATGTTTGCACCTCGAGCGGTAAGACTCTTGCCAGGAAGAACAGTGTAATAACTGAAAGCACTATTTTAGGACTTAAGAAAAATTACATAGACTCTGTTTATGTTTTTAGAGATTTGGGCTACAATAATTCTTCAGAGCTCTTAAATATAAAAGAAATACTCATTAAGGAAGCTATTGAAATAATTGATACACAGGTCATGAAATTCATAAAAAAAGAGAAAAATATATATGAACTTAAAGATATCATTATTGATCTGCTGAAAAACGATAAAATCATCAACCTGATGATACCCTTGAGAGTAATAGGAGATAACACATTCAGACACAGTATAAGTGTTGCCATTTACTCTGTTGCAGTAGGAAAGGAATTGTACTTTCCGATCAACCGGCTGTTTATACTCGGGACCGCGGCTCTGCTTCACGATGTAGGCATGACAGAGATACCTAGAGAAATAGTTAATAAAACAGGACAGTTGACAGAGTCGGAAAAATTGATCATTCAAAGACATCCCAGATACGGTTTTGAAATAGTTCAAAACAACGGAGGCTTTGGAGCAGAGATTTATAATATAATACTTGAACACCACGAAAGGTTTGATGGTACAGGTTATCCCAATGGACTGGTCAATGACAAAATACATACAATGGCAAAGATAATAGCTGTTTGTGATGTATATGATGCATTGATAAGTGACAGGCCTTACAGAACAAAGCATACCAGATCAGAAAGCGTGGAATACCTGTTGGGTTCGGGAAACTTTTATTTCAACCATGAGATAGTGAAGGCGCTGATAAATACAATAGTAATATACAGATATGGACAGTGGATTGAGTTAAGCACAAAAGAAAAAGGGGTAGTAATCGATGATGAAATACTAGGCTTCAATATAAAACCAAAGGTCATGGTGTACTTCGATAAGGAAGGCGTGCAGCTTAAAGAACCAAAGCTGGTTGATTTGTCGCTAAGAGAGAATATTAGCATATCAATTTTAAGGAATATCTAAAAATTTTAATTTTGTATAAATAATAAATGTATAAACAGTTTATAATATATAAGGCTGCTATTATATCAATGAATTAGTAGTAAAGCCTTTTTGCTTTCTAAAGGTCACTATGAGTTACCAATTGACATTAGCCGGCAAGAGTGATAAGATGTAATTCCTGCTTCGGCAGACAGATGCGAGACTCGAGATACGAGATTCGAGGATGAAAGTCGGGCGCTGTAGCCGGTAACCGGCAGGAAATGCAAGACAGCAGGAAGGAAAAACTTCCAGTTGACTCTGGATAACGATCATGTTAAGATAAAGTTCCTGTCGCAAACAGGGCAAAAACAGACAGGATATAAACGGACGTAAATTACCACGAAAAACCAGCAAAAACAATGTGGGTCCGTTAAGCAGCATACTATGGCTGTGTGTCCCCACGAATCAATGAAGGATATTTTGTGATTACCACAAAAATCCAGCTTGACACTGACATGCCGATGTGGTAACATAGTAAAGGTCGGCGGCAGAAACGCCGGCACAATATGAGAAGATTCGCAGGATCTTCCAAAGGATATTTTGATCTTTGAAAACTAAACAGTGTAAAATGATAACCAAGAATTC
>Ga0196971_1000457_pt1 | contig 30764 bp, 28 predicted proteins | sample S1v_1013CmetaG_FD_148660 | JGI IMG/M metagenome (GOLD analysis project Ga0196971, IMG submission 148660) | Soil microbial communities from Anza Borrego desert, Southern California, United States - S1+v_10-13C | ecosystem: Environmental > Terrestrial > Soil > Desert | place: USA: California...
GGGCTGTGTCCGAGAGGCGCGGGTCGATGACGATGAACTTGGCCCCGGCCTTCTTGGCCCGCAGGTAGTGGGCGTAGTTTCCGCCGCCGCCATGGCGGGTCTCGGCGGAGTTGTCGGCCCAAAGGACCACCAGGCGGGAGTTGACCAGGTCATCGACGCTGTTGTTGCTGCTCTGGCCGTATGTATAGGGCATCGCGAAGCCGAAGCAAGCGGAACTGTAGCTGCCGTAGAAGTCGACGTAGCCGCCCATCAGGTTGAGCAACCGGAGCACGGGGCCGCCCTTCCAGGCGGTGTAGAGCGGGGTGCTGATGATGCCAGACGAGTACTGGTAGTGGACGGCGTGGTTGCCGTACTTGGCGATGATGCGCTTGAGGTTGTCGGCGATGATGGTGAAGGCTTCATCCCACGAGATCTCCACGAACTTGCCTTCGCCACGCTTGCCCACCCGCTTCATGGGCTTCTTGAGCCGGTCGGGGTTGTAGACGTGCTGGCGCATGGACCGGCCCCGCAGGCAGGCCCGCTGGGCCGGGGCCCACGGCATGTCGTGCTGGTCGGTGTCGACGCGGACGATGGTGCCGTCTTGCACCTGCATTTTCAGTACGCAGGAACCGCTTCCGCAGTTCCAGCAGCAGGCGCTGTACTTCTCTTCAATGGGCAGGGCGCTGGGCGCGGCCGATGCGGAACTGCTGCGAATGAGACCACCGGCGTCTGCGGCCAGGACCCCGGCGGCAGTGCCTGCGGTTGCGACGGCGGACCATTTGAGGAAGCTTCGTCTTGTGACTCCGGACCTCAAAGCATCGACTAGAGGCTTCAAGCTGCATCCCTCCCTACCTTCTCGTTTGGCTTGATGGAGGGATACTTCCTTGAACATTTGTTACGGTTTCCGTACGCAACTTGATAATGTTCGGTCTAGTACGAAAAAGTTGCCTAAGGTTGGAGGAAGGCCCGATCGGGCTATTGGGCTTTTGCGCAGGAAAGGCCTGCGCCTTGTGGGTTGGCGCAGGCCTTAGTCTAGCGTGGGTCGAGCCTTTCTTTGGCGTGGGTCTAGCATTCGTGGTGGTAGGTCTCCCAGCCCATGTACTTCTCCAGGGCTTCCGCCACGGCGCGTCCGCTGGTGGCCATGTTGACGGCCACATGGTGCTCGTAGCCGTTGTCGCAGATGTACTGCAGCAGCTTCTGGAACTGCGGCACCTCGATGATGCCATGGCCGCCGAAGGTCTCAATCGGGTCGTCCGTGAGGCGGCCCTCGCCCACGTACGCCTTGATGCGACCTTCCTCATCATCGGTAGAGACGCGGCCGAAGGTGAAGGCGCCGGGCTTGACCCGTCCGGCGATGACGCCCCAGGTGTTCTCCTGGCCCAGGGTGGAGGCGAGGATGAACGGGTAGTCCATGTGGGTGGTCTCGAAGAGGTCCCTCGGCAGGTTGGAGCAGTGGAAGATGATGCCCTTGTTGTCATCCTCGCCGTAGTCGTTGTTCCAGTCGACGATGGCGCTGGGCTTGCCGGAGGCCTGCTGGAGGATGTACATGGCCAGGGAGCCCGTAATGTCGACCTCGCAGGCGGCGGGAATCAGGCCGTTGGACATCATGCTCATGACCGCGCAGGGCACGACGCCGTAAAACTCCTCGATGGCGGTCCAGCACTGGATGGCGGCGGCCTTCAGGTCGTTGGCCTGCATCCAGTCCTCAATGACGACGCCAAGCTTGGCCATTCTGGCCAGGGAGGCTGCCGGGGCAAGCTTGGTGTCGGTGTAGCCCTTGATGGCGTCCAGCTTGGCCTTCACGGCGGCGTTGTCGTCGCTGAGGCGCACGGCCCGGCCCGTGATCTCCGACAGGTCGATGGTCTCGACGGAGATGCCGTTGGCCTCCAGGAGCTTCTCGCTATAGCGGACCGTGTTGAAGTTGCCGGGCCGGGCGCCAATGGCGCCCATGCGCAGGCCCGTGAGCCCCCTGACGATGCGGCAGGTGGCGCCGAACCGTTGGAGGTCGGCCCGGAAGGAGGGGGAGTCGGGGTTGACCGTATGGCGGCTGGTCAGGGTGTAGGCGTAGCCAAACTGGCGGAGGTTGTTGCAGACCGACATTTTGCCGCAGAAGCTGTCACGGCGCTGGTCGACGGTCATGCGCTTGGGATCGTCGGGGAAGGCCTGGACCAGAATGGGCACGCTGACGCCGGAGAGGCGGACAGCGTTGGCGATGGCCTTCTCGTCGCCGAAGTTGGGGAGCGTGATCACGATGCCGTCAATGCGGTGCGCCTCGGCGCGGAACAGGTCGGCGCACCTCTTCGCATCGGCGAAGTTCTCGATGGCGCCGCCCTTGGTCTGCTCGGGCGTGAGGCAGATGGTGTCGAAGCCCTCTTCCTGGAGGACTCGCAGGACGGTCTTGCGGCCTTCGCCGCAGAGCCAGTCAGGGAAGAAGTCGCGGTTGCCTACAATGACGGCGAGCGTGGTCTTGCGCATGGTGATTCGCTCCCTACCTGCTATGTGTTGGGTCCTTACAAGGGTAAAGTATCACGTTCTTGAACCGAAGTGTAGCTTTGAACATTTGTTCATGCTGGGTAGGGCCACGGTATAAATGAAACGGCGGCGGCGAGGGCACGAATGCCCCCGCCGCCTTTTTGTGTTCCCTCATCGAGGATACTGACGGCCAAGGCCATAGGCCAGACCGAGCACGCCACCCAGTACCGCACCGGCTGCCACCACGGGCAGAGCCACCACCGTCCCGGTGACGGCCAGGCCGGCTGCGCCCAAGGTACCGGCGCCCCAGCCGCCGGCGGCGCCCATACCGGCGCCCCACGCCGCGGGCCGCACAACATTCGGGTTGACAAGGCTGTTCCAATTCACGACTGCTTCCCTCCTCCAACGCTGGCAAGTGTGCCTGTCACTCCATCATATGCGGATGGGGGAGGGGGTGTCTGTCGCTAGCGGATACCGTTGATGGCCCGAATCGTCTCCACCGGAACCTTGGGTTGCCGGTCGTAGGTGAGGAGGCCGTTGATCTCCTGCTCCACATCAGTCAGCTGCGTGTAGCACCAGCCGGCCAGATTGGGGCACTGGGCCAGTGCCTCGATCAGGTCCCGGTACCGGGCCACGAAGTCATCGCCATCGGAAGCAGCGGAGTAGCCCCAGCCCTGGGCCCCGCCCAGCTTGTAGGCGATGCCGCCGAACTCCGTCAGCATCATGGGCTGCCCTTCATAGCCATAGCCGGGCAGGAAGAAGAAGCGACCGGCGGGCCGGTGGGGCAGGGCATCCGCGTAGGTGCCGCCGTAGCGCTCCTTCAGCACGGCACCCTTGGCGTTGTAGTCGTGAATGGTGAAAAGGTCGGTGGTGGGCTGCTCCCAGCCATCGTTGCTGCTGATGGGGCGAGTGCCATCGAGGGCCTTCAGCATGTGGTAGAGGGTCAGCAGGAACTGCCGCTCCTGCTCCCGGTTCAGCAGGCTGGCCGTGCCCCAGCTTTCGTTAACCGGTACCCAGGTGGTAATGCAGGGGTGATTGTAGTCCCGCTCCACCACCTCGCGCCACTCCTGCATGGTACGGGCCATGGCCTCATCGTTAAAACGGTAGGCGGCGGCCATTTCGCCCCACACCAGCAGGCCCAGCTTGTCCGCCCAGTACAGGTAGCGGGGGTCTTCGACCTTCTGATGTTTGCGCACGCCGTTGAAGCCCATGGCCTTGGTCAGTTCGATATCTTTGCGGATTGCCTCATCAGACGGAGGGGTCAGGAGCGACTCGGGCCAGTAGCCCTGGTCGAGGATCAGCTTCTGGAACATGGAGAGCTTGTTGAGCAGCACCCGCCCGTTCTCGATGGAGACGGAGCGCATGCCGAAGTAGCTGTCGACCCGGTCGAGTTCTGTGCCGGCCGCATCCACCAGCGTGAAGGTTATATCGTACAGGTTGGGATGGTCGGGGGTCCAGGTGCGCTGGAAAAAATGGTCATCCTGCCCGAGGCCGATGGCCCGCTCCGTGCGGCGGTCGGTGACCAGGAAGCTCTCGTCGGCCACCAACTCCCCTTCGTAGCGAACGGCGACCTCCGCCTTGAGGTTCTGTGCCGGCCGGTGGACGATGATCTCCAGGCCGATGGAGTGACTGCCGAGGTCGGGGGTAAACTTGACCCGCTCGATGCGGTGGCGTGCGACAGGCTCAAGCCATACCGTCTGCCAGATGCCCGACGTGCGGGTGTAAAAAATCGACGCGGACTGCTCGTACCAATACTGCTTGCCGCGGTTGATGGACAGGTCGGTGGACGGGTCTTCCGCCCGCACGACCAGCACATTGGCCCCGGCGTGGGCCACGTGCGCGATGGATGCGGTAAACGGCGTATGTCCGCCCTCATGGGTGGCCACGAGGTGGCCGTTGACCCAGACCTTGGCCCGGTAGTCGACGGCGCCGAAATGGAGCAGCAGATCGCCCGCCGCCCATTCGGCAGGAATCTCCACGGTTCGACGGTACCAGACGATATCGTGGAAGCTGGGGTCGCCAATGCCCGATAGAGGCGTCTGATAGGCGAAGGGCACGGTGATGGTCTGGTCCAGGGGTCGGTCACCGCGCCACCAGCCTTCGGCCTCGCCGGCGTTCGCATCGTCAAAGGTGAACTCCCACGGGCCGTTGAGGTTTAGCCAGGTGTGCCGGACAAACTGGGGCCGGGGGTACTCAGGGCGGGGAATCTGCATCATGTGGATGTTCCTTTCGTGACTATCTGCTGCCGGTGTCGAAAAAGCGTTCCAGGGCAAGGGTGGCGCCGCCCAGGGGGCTGGCGTCGTCGCCGAGTTGCAGAGGATGGACCACGGGCGGCTGACCGCCAGCTCGTAGGACCCGGTCACCAACAGTTCCCTGGAACACGTCCCAGAAGAGCTGCCCGGCACGGGAGACGCCGCCGCCGAGCAGAATGTGACGCAGGTCAAGGGTGGTGCAGACGTTGGCCACCCCGATGCCAAGGTACCGGGCGGCCTCGTCCAGGACCCGTGTGCAGACGGGGTCGCCCTGGGCGGCGAGCTGGGCCACTTCGGCGGCATCGGTCAGGTCAGGCCGTCCCCGGCCCCGGAGGGCCCGAGCCCGAGCCACGATGGCCGGGCCGGAAGCGAAGGTCTCCAGGCAGCCGTAGTTGCCGCAGCTACAGAGGGGGCCGCTGGGCTCGACGGTGGTGTGGCCAATCTCACCCGCCGCCCCTGATGGACCTCGGAGGAGGCGTCCACCTGAGAGAATGCCGGCGCCAATGCCGGCGCCGACGGCCACGCAGAGCACATCAGTCAGGCTGCGGGCGGCGCCGTACCAGAGCTCGCCCAGCAGCATGGTGCGCACGCCGTTCTCCAACAGCACGGGCAGGCCGGTGGCCTCCTGCAGCATGGCCCCGATGGGCACGTTCCGCCAGCCATAGTGGGCCGCGAAGACCAGCATCCCGGCGGCAGTATCCACGATGCCGTGAAGGCCGGCGCCCACGCCGAGGACCCTGGTGCGGTCCACTCCGGCGGTGATGGTGTCGATTGCTGTCGCCGCAGTCTGCACGAGGGTATCTGTACTGATGACGGGGCGCTGGTCACGGGCTCGCACCTGGCCGGTCAGGTCGGTCAGCACGGCGGTCATGCGAGTGACGCCCACGTTAATGCCCACAGAGTAGGCTGCGTCCGGGTTGAGCCGCACCAGCACGGGCGGGCGGCCGGCGGCGGTGCGCTGGGTCTCATCGGCCTGTTCGGTCAGGAAGCCCTGGTCTGCCAGCTCGCCCACAATCACGCCCACGCCTGCGCTGGTAAGGCCGGTAGCCCGAGCGATGGCGGCCCGGGAGGCGGCGCCTCGCTCGCGGATGGTCTTCAGCACCAGAGAACGGTTCAGGGAGCGCAGCAGCGTGGTGTTGTTCGTCACTGGCTCACCTCGTCAGGTATTTATAAACGTCATTTACTAATTCTGCGACGGGTTCCGGGGGAAGTCAAGCGGGATTCTGTCGAATCTTGGGGAACGAATGCAAGGAACACCCTCCGGCGTTCGACACACCGAAAGGGTGTTCTCCTGGTAGAATCAGGGTGTGATCAGCGGGGGGCGCCGGTCGAACCAGGGGGAGGCCTGCTCCAGTTGGGCTGCCAGGCGGAAGAGCCGGTCTTCGGCCCCGAAGGGCCCGGTGAACTGCACGCCGCAGGGCAGGCCCGATTCGGTCCAGTGCAGGGGCACCGACATGGCCGGCAGCCCTGTGGTGTTGGCCAGCTGGGTAAACGGCACGGCGGCGAGAATCTCCAGGGCCAGCTTTTCCACCAGCCCGGCGGCCTTCAGCAGTCCGCCTGCACCCAGGGTGTTCATCACCTGCGCCAGCATCCGCTCCGGCGGCTTCATGGCCAGTTCCCCGATTTTGACCGGGGGGCGGGCCAGGGTGGGCGTCAGGTACAGGTCGTACGTCTGGAAGAAAGTGCCCATGGCCCGTGCGGCCTTGTCCCACTGGCGAATCGCGGCCACAAACTCGCCGGCGGAAATGGTGCCGCCCAGCATGGCGCCCACCCGGGTGGTCAGCTCCAGGCCTTCCCGGGCGGCCTTCTTGCCATAGCGGGCCTCAATCTCCTTCAGGTCGGCGGCCATCTCGCCGTAGTTCATCACCACATAGGCAATGGCCAGCGCCTGGCCGTCCACGTTGGGCGCTGCCGCTTCCACATGGTGCCCGAGCCCTTCCAGCAGCCGGGCCGCATTCTCCACGGCCTTGATGCATTCCGGATCAACGCCCTTTCCCACTGGTGACGACGTGTCGAAGGCGATGCGCAGCCGGCCCGGCTCCCGCTTGACCTCTTCGAGGTAGGGGCGTTCCGGCGGGGCGATTACGAAGGGTGCGCCGGGGTCGGCGCCCTGAATGGCATCGAGCATGGCGGCGCTGTCGCGCACTGTGCGGGTGAGCACGTGCGAGACCACGGCCCCCTGCCAGAGCTCCCCGTAATCGGGCCCTGTGGGGTTCCGCCCCCGCGAGGGCTTCAGCCCAAAAATACCGCAGCAGGCTGCGGGAATGCGAATGGAGCCGCCGCCGTCGCCACCGGAGGCCAGGGGCACCATGCCCGCGGCCACGGCTGCCGCCGAACCGCCGCTGGAGCCGCCCGGCGTGTGCTCGGGGTTCCATGGGTTGCGGCACGGCCCGAACAGTTCGGGCTCTGTGTAGCCCATGATTCCGAGCTCCGGCAGGTTGGTCTTGCCCAACACCACCACACCCGCCTGCTTGTAGCGGCGGACCAGTTCACTGTCGTGCTCCGGCACGTAGTTCCGTTGCGCCCGGCAGCCGCTGGTCATGGGCACGCCCGCGTAGGCATCCAGCAGATCTTTCAGCAGAAAAGGCACACCCTGGAACGGGCCTTCCGGCAGCGGCTCCCCGGCCCTGGCCCGCCCAATGTCGAACATGGGGTGAACGACGGCGTTCAGCCGGGGGTTCCACCGCTCAATGCGGCTAATCGCCTCTTCGACAAGCTCTGCGGGCAAAACCGCCCGCTTTCTGACAAGGTCGGCCAGCCCAAGACCGTCGTAGTGATCATAGTCCGGAAATCCGGTCATTCGTCCACCTCTTCTTAAACTTTGAATGTTCCTATGGATTCCCTGGGTGCGTTAACATTCCTGCAACGGGTGCGAGTTGTCCGGTGGTGTATGATAGGACAGTAACTTGTTTGCGGAGAGGGAGGGCCCGGATGCCGAACCTTGAGGCGAAGCTTCAGGAACACTTTGGATTCAGTCAGTTCAGGCCCTTGCAGAAGGAGATTATCGAGCGCTTGCTCGCAGGGGAGTCCGCCGTAGGCATCTTGCCGACCGGAGCGGGCAAGTCCCTGTGCTATCAACTGCCGGCGCTGCTGCTCCCGGGCATTACCATCGTCATCTCGCCCCTGATCTCGCTAATGAAGGACCAGACGGACAGCCTGGTGGCCCGGGGTGTCCGGGCGCTGGCCATCAACAGCCATGACACGGCCGCAGAAGGCCGCAGCAAGCTGGCTGCCATGGCCACGGGCGAGGCGAAGCTGGTCTTTGTGGCGCCGGAACGGCTGCAGAATGGGGCCTTTCTCGAGGCGTGCAGCCGGGTCAAGGTAAGCCTGCTGGCCGTGGACGAGGCGCACTGCGTCAGCCAGTGGGGACATGACTTCCGTCCGGAGTACCAGCAGATCGGCACCTTCCACGCCGCCGTGGGCCAGCCGCCTCTGCTGGCTCTGACTGCCACGGCCCGGCCCACTGTACAGCAGGACCTCATGAGGCAGCTTGGCATTCCTGACGCACCGCTCTTCCGGGCCAGCGCGGACCGGCCCAACCTGTGGATGGGGCTGGAAGCCTGCACCACGGAGGCAGAACGGCAGGGAGTAATCGCCTACCTGCTCCGAGCAGAGCCCGGCAGCGCCGTGGTCTACGTGACCAGCCGGCGGGAGGCGGAGTCGCTCTCCGCCAGCCTTACAAGACACCTGCGCGAGAAGGTGGCTTGCTACCATGCGGGCATGGAAGCCGAACAGCGAACGGCCGTGCAGAACCAGTTCATGACCGATCTGGTTCGGGTGGTGGTGGCCACCAGCGCCTTCGGCATGGGCATCGACAAGCCTGACATTCGCACGGTGCTGCATGCGGGCTTGCCTGACAGCCTGGAGGCCTATTTCCAGGAGATTGGCCGCGCCGGGCGCGACGGCAAGCCGGCCCGCTGTATGATGGTCCTCATTCCCGGGCGCGACATCAAGATGCGCGAGTTCCTCGTGAAGCAGTCAGACGACCCGCACGCCGTCGAGCGCTTCCGGCGGGTCTGCACGTACGCCTACCTCAAAGACGAATGCCGCCGGGCGTTCCTCATGCGCTACTTCGGGGAGAGCGAGCCCTCGCAGGAAGAAGCCTGCTGCAGCACGTGCCACCCGCTGGAGATCCCCCGGCGGGAAGAGCTGGTGGTAGAGCAGCCGGCCCGCAAGAGCCGGTCCCGGAAGCAGGAAGCGCCCGCCCGGCAAGCGGCGGCGCAGCGTGTGGCGCAGCCTGTCGCAGACGGGGCCCCCGAGCTCTTCGAGCATCTGAAACTCTGGCGCCGCCGCAAGGCAGCGGAGATGGGCGTGCCCGCCTTCATCGTCTTCGGCGACCGGGACCTGGCCTCCGTGGCTGAGGCAGCTCCCACCGACCTCCTGGCGTTGTCGGCCTGTCGGGGAGTCGGGCCGACGAAGCTGAAGCAGTACGGCGCCGAGATCCTGGCGGAGGTGGCGGCCTTCACCGAACGGGAACGGCCGGCGCCGCGGGAAGACCGGGCCGTGCTTGTGGCCCGGGCGGGGGCGCTGTTTGTGGCGGGCTGCTCTGCCGAGACAGTGGCCACCGAACTGAGCCGGTCGGAGTCGACGGTCTGGCAGTACCTGCTGGACTTCATCGGGACCGACACGACGGATGCCTGGAAGCAGGCCGTGCGGCACCTGATCTCGCGTGACGCTTACCGGGAGATCACGGCGGCCTTTCAAGCCAGCGAGGACGGAAGGCTAAGGCCTGTCTTCGACATGCTAGGCGGCCGGTACACGTACGAGCAAATCCGGGTCGCCCGGGCCGTGCAGGACCGGCAGAAAGTGGATGGTAGCCTGGGGCAAGCTCTAGTTGCGAAGCGGCTGTCGAGACTCACCGACAGAGCCTGACAGCAGTATGGTTGCGCCCCGGTTCCTCGCCCTCCTCAGAGTCGATCTGGTGAGTCCTTGTCGCCGATGATGAAAGGAAGGTCCACATGCTTGTAACGTCCAGTGGCGGTGGACATCCACGCCATGTCAACCCTGGCGAATGGAAACTCCGGTGGAATCGGAAATGGGAGCCAGAGCCGCCAAAGTGGCGCTGGTGGGATGCGGCCATTCTCCTTCTCATCGTCGGGGGGGCGCTGTACTTGTTTCTCCGGTGAGGAACATGCTGAGGCCATAATAAGAGACGCCAGAAGCGCAAGGCTTCCTGGCGTCTCTCCTTATACTGACTTCTTGGGGGTTGCGCGAATCAAACCAGTGCGTTGAACAGATACCCAACAGCAATAATGGTCACGGTCATAACGCCCACGAAGATGCCCAACAACTGCGGTCGCAGGACCCGCCGCAGAATGATCAGCTCCGGCAGGCTCAAAGCGGTCACAGCCATCATGAAGGCCAGAACCGTGCCCACGGGTAGACCCTTGTCCATCAGGGCAGTCACCACGGGAATGGTGCCGGCCGCGTTGGAGTACAGGGGAACGCCCACCACCACGGCCAGCGGCACGGCCCACCAGGTGCCGGGCCCTGCGTGCTCGGCCAGCCAGGCTTCCGGCGTGTAGCCGTGAATGAAGCCGCCTATGCCGATACCCACTACCAGGAACGGCAGCACCTTCTTCAGGATGCCCTTGGTGTAGGTGATCGCTTCACGGTGCCGCTCGGTCCAGGTGGGTGTGGCCAGGTCGGGATCGCCCATCTTGATGGCGAAGACGTAGGGCTCTACCCACTGCTCCGGGTTGGTCCGCCCGATTACCAGGCCGCTCAGGACGGCCACGCCCAGGCCCGTCACTACATAGATCAGCGTCATGCGCCACCCGACCAGGCCCAGCAGCAGAACTGCCGCCACCTCGTTGACCATGGGGGAGGAGATCAGGAAGGAGAAGGTGACGCCCAGGGGCACGCCTGCCTCCACAAACCCGATAAAGACGGGCACTGCCGAGCAGGAGCAGAACGGCGTCACCACGCCCAACAGGGCCGCCGCCACGTTGCCCAGCCACTTGTAGCGGTAGGAGCTGAGCAGCTTTCGGGTCCGCTCGGGCGGGAAGAAGCTGCGAATGATGGTCACAGCATAAATGATCACGGACAGCATGACCGTGATCTTCAGCATGTCATAGATGAAGAAGTGGACGGCCTCGCCGAGCCGTACCCCCGGGTCTAGCCTGAGAAGGCGAAAGGCGATGAGATCGGCGACCCACTCGGCCCAGAGAAACATACCAACGCCCCCTAGGCCAGCTGCCCCATGATCAGGGTGCGTACTTCGTCAGCCGAAGGAACCCGGCCAGACAGCAGCACCTTCTCGTTGACCACCAGGGCAGGCGTGCGCATGACACCGTAGGCCATAATGGCACTCATGTCCTTCACGTGGTCGATGGTTGCCTCGGCTCCCAGGGCGGCGATGGCCTGGCGAGCGCTGTCCTCAAGCCGGTTGCAGTTGGCGCAGCCCATGCCGAGAATCTTAACGGAGAGCATGTACGAAAAACCTCCTCTTACGGCAACTCGTCTGCAAGCGACACCATCCGGCTGTAGCCGGGGTCGGTAAGCCCGTAGTTAATGCGGTTTCCTTCCCGCCGGGACCAGACGACGCCGGCCCGCTTCAGCACCTGCAGGTGCTGCGAGAGAATGGGCTGATCAGCGCCCAGTTCGGCCATGAGCTCGCAGACGCACCGGACTTCCGCGGCCAGCCGGCGCACCAGCCAGACTCGGGTCGGATGGCCCAGGGCCCGGAACACGGCAGCAGCCCGCTCCTCTGCTCGCTCAGGCATAGCAGCTCACCTCGCTCTTACCATCGCGCCGATGGCAGCGGGAGACAATATCTAAAAATCGCTATATACTTATATAGCCATAATGAACCAACCCGGCTTAACGGGACCGTAACTTGACCCGGACAAGCGCATAACCATATACTTATGCCAAGGCGGGGGTGAGAGGCATGCAAGAAGAGGTTCTTGTGTTGAAAACGTTGGCTGACCCGACCCGACTGAAGCTGCTGAAGCTGATTCTTGTCCGGGAACTGTGCGTCTGCGAACTGCAGCCGCTGCTGGGCATCAGCCAGCCTGCCGTGTCTCAGCACATCGCCAAGCTGAAAACGGCAGGCCTTGTGACCGAACGGAAGGCGGGCATGTGGACCTACTACGGGGGCGACCGACAGCGCCTGCAGGAAGCCATGGGCGCCATCATGAACCTGCTGGAGGCTGACCCGGCAGAGATCCCGGAACTGGCCGAAGTGCTGGCCGGGGGGACCCAGACTTGCGGCGAGGGGGACGAGCGATGAGGCTGGCTGTGTTCACAGACGTCCACGGCAACATTCAAGCCCTGCATGCCGTGCTGGCGGACATTGAGACCAGGGGCGCCGACATTCTCTGGTGCGGGGGCGACCTGGTGGGGTATGGCGCCAACCCCGGCGACGTGATCGAGACCGTTCAGCAGCGGGGAATCCCCACGGTCATGGGGAACTACGACGACGCCATCGGCTTCTTCCGCATCGTCTGCGGGTGCGACTACCCCGACGAAGCGGCCATGAACCGGGGCCTCCGCTCCGTTCACTGGACGAAGCAGCACACCACCGACCGGCAGAAAGCCTACCTTCGCAGCCTGCCGTATAGGCTGTATCGGGAGATTGAGGGGCACCGCGTGGTGCTGACCCACGGAAGCCCGGCTTCGCTGACGGAGTACCTCTTCGCGCACAAGGATGACAGCGTTTTCGCCAAGCACCTGGAAGCCACGGGCGCCGACGTGCTGATCTGCGGCCACACCCACAAGCCGTATCATAAGCTGATTGGTGGCAAGCACGTGATCAACGCCGGCAGCGCCGGCAAGCCCAAGCACGGGAACCCCAAGGCCACCTACGTCCTCATCGACATCACAGCCGATGGGGTAACCTCGGAGGTTGTGGAGGTGCCCTACGACTACGAGTCGGCGGCCCGGGCCATTGAGGCCACCGACCTGCCTCACGAGTTTGCCGCTCTCCTCCGGGAGGGGAAAGGATGAGGCTCCCAGCAGGTCATCCGTTCCCTGGTGGAAGTACCGGTTATGATTGGTCTTGTAAATGCGGCACTCTGGCTGCAGCGCAAATATTACAGCAGAGTTGCCTAGCTGACGGCGACGAAGGAGAGATGACCTATGCCGCGTCTGCAGGTGTTCGAGCGTGCCATGTGCTGTTCCACGGGCGTTTGCGGCCCGAGCGTCGATCAGGTTCTGGTGCATTTCGCCGCTGACCTGGAGTGGCTCAGGAGCCAGGGCGTTGAAGTGGAGCGAAGCAATCTGTCCCAGCAGCCCCAGGCGTTCGCCGCCACGGAACTGGTGCGGGACAACATGCGGCAGCGGGGGCTGAAGATTCTCCCCCTGCTGCTGGTGGATGGCGAGATTGCCTTTGAAGGCGCCTACCCCACTCGGGCAGCGCTGGCCCACAAGCTGGGCCTGCAGGCCCCTGCGGCGGAACCAGAAGATGAGTTGCGCGTCATTCAACCCGGCAATTGCTGCTGATTTAGATGTTGCCACTCCCCTTCGTTCAGCAGGCGACCCGATACCTGTTCTTCACCTCGTCAGCACGGACCCGGCCTGCTGGCGGCCAACCTCGACCCGGAAGCGGCTGCAGCTGCCTACCGGGAGAAGGTGGTAGGGCCCTACCGCGATGTTCTCCCTGACGAGGCTGTGACCAGCATGGACAGGCAGCACTCTCAGCCCTGCCGGACTCCGTGGTCGGTCTGCCCCGCACAGTGATTCCCCTGACGCCCCTGTCCTTTCGCCGTGCCGGCATTCGACCGTACGGCTGGGTGGTCAACCAGAGCTTCCGGGCCATCGGCGGTGCCCTGGGTGCCCTTCGAGCCCGTCGGGGCCGGCCGGCTGAGAGACCTTCTGCAAGTCTGAGAAGTCAATGCGACCCCCGAGGCATCCTCGGGGGTCGCTTTCATGCAGAAGCGCTAGACTTTCACCAGCTTGACCCGGGTATCGTAGAAGACCACCGAGCCACCGGCCAGATCCTGCAGGGAGACGTTCTTGAGCACCGGATCCACTCGCATGGCAGCGTTGGCATGCACGCCCTGCGCCCGCCGCGGGTCGCCCTTGACCACCTGGCCGTTCACGGTCACATCGCTGGCGCCGTACTGCCAGTGGCCGAAGCCCAGTGCGAAGCCGGTGACGCCGGGCCGCATGCCCTCAACCACCTTGACCTTCGCCAGCATGGGCTTCTTGCCCAGGGGCCCCAGATCCCAGACGCCTTCGGGGTTGGAGGCCGAGACCACCTTGACGTCCCGCAAGCCCTGGGCCGCCGCATCGGCCGCCGCCACGATGAGGGCGCCGTCCTGGTCGATGGGCTGCACCCAGTAGTTGCCCGACGTGCGGCTCTTGCAGTGCTGAATGGTCCGGAACGTAATCAGGGTCAGGGGGAAGTCCTTCTCCTCGCCCATGAGGCTGTTGCCCAGCGCATCCTGATAGGGCGGCACGTAGGCCGGAATGCCGGGCAGGTTCTTGCCGGTCATGGAGTCCTTCACCTGGTAGGTCTTTTCCTGATACATGTTGATCTGGGCGGCGTAGGGGTTGGCTGTCTGCTCGCCCTTGTACGCCTTGTCCCAGTCCTGGTGCCGGCCGCCCCGGTTGAGCACGTAGACCAGCTTGGGCCACAGCTTCTCGCCCACAATGGCCTTCCAACGGTCGGCATCGAAGACCGTCTTGGGCAGGTGCCGGCGGGACTTGACGAACAGCCCGATCTCGGCAGCATCGGCGTCGGGCACGGCGTCGCTGCCGTTGGCCGAGTCGCCGAAGGCCACGTTGGCGGCCATGGGCACGTAGTAATCATCCATGGTATACAGGTCGCGACCGGCAGCAAAGGCATCCTTGCCGAAGCCGGGCAGGCCGGCCTTCTCCGCCAGACCCAGCAGCATGGATTCGAAGGAGATGGGCTGCTCCTTCCCAAAGACCTTCACCGTCTCCGTCAGCGGGGCGATGACCGGCTGGCGGACGGGCTGGACCTTGGGCGCCACGCTCGGGTGCGAGCCCTGGTACTCCCACCGCTCCAGGTAGGTCAGGTCGGGGAAGATATAGTCGGCATAGAGCGAGGTCTCACCGACCACGATGTCGGACGAGACGTACAGCGGCAGCTTGGTAACGTCCTTCAGGGCCTCGATGACCGTGTGGCCTGCGGGCAAGGAGTACACGGGCGAGCCCATGTACTGGAACAGAATCTTGGTCTGGTACGGGTAGGCCGACTCGATGGAGGCCCAGACTTCCTGGTAGACATCGGACGAGAGCGGGAAGAAGGGCCGCTTTGCGGGATACCCGCTGAACAGGGTGGTCTTGTCATACTTGACGTCGTGGCGGATGAGGCTGATGCCGTAGGCCGTGGGCTTGCCGTTGAAGCTGTCCTGGTTGAAGGGCTTGCCTTCCTTGGTGCCCATGGCATCGTAGGTGGTGGCCTTCAGGAGACCGCCCTTCCAGTCATAGTTGCCCACCAGCAGGTTGAGGCAGTACCAGGCGCCCACGTTGAAGAACCCATTCGTGTGCTGCGAGACGCCACGGTGAATGTCAGCGACGGCCTTCTTGCCGTGGCTGGTGAACTCCTTGGCCAGGGCGATGATGTCCGCTTCCTTGATGCCGCAGATCTTCGCCCAATCGGCGATGGAGCGGCTGGAAGCCTCATCGGCCAGCACCTGCAGGGCGGACTTCACCTGGACGGCGCCGATCTGGGTGGAGACCAGCAGGTCGCCTTCGACCGCCGTCTTGGTGTCGTTGGGGTCGAAGGGCACGGGCTTGCCGTCCTTCAGGACAACCACGGGGTCGTAGGTGTACTCCGTGTCCTTGCCGTCGGCGGCCTTGAAGGTACGCTTCTCGGTGGGCAGGCCCAGCTCGGAGGCTCGCACGAAGGTGGTGGGCTTGCCGTCCACCATCTTCACCAGCCAGGAGGCGTTGGACCAGGAGGGCTCGCCGTCGGCCGTGGCGGCCGCCTTGTTGGCGTTGGCCAGGAACTTGGCGTCAAACCGCTTATTCTCCAGGATCCAGCGGATCATGGACAGGGCGAGGGCGCCTTCGGTACCCGGCTTGGCCGGCACCCACTTCCACGCCTTGGCCGCCGTCTTGGAGAAGCGGGGGTCGACCACGGCCATCTTCAGGCGGCCTGAGACGAGGCCACCCGTGATCTCCGGCGCTCGCAGGGGTGGCCCGTAGTTGCCCTCGAAGGGGCTGGCGCCCACGAAAATGACGAACTCGGAGTTGACCAGGTCGGCCTGCCAGTAGAACTTCTGGCCGCCGTTCCAGGTCACCTCGGCCTTGGCCGTGTCCAGCTTGAACTGCTCGCTCATGGCCTTGCCGGTGAAGTAGAGCGAACCCTGGCAGACGGTGGTGTGGCCGTGAGCGTTGATCGAGCCCATGGCCGCCGTGAACCGGCGGATCATCTCGCCGCGGCCCGTTTTGGCCCGGCCCCAGTTGAAGACAAACTGGTTGGACTTCAGGCCCAGGTCGGGCTTGTCCGGATCGATGAGGTACTGGAGATAGGCGGCGTGCTTGGCCTTGAAGTCCGCGATGGTCATCTTCTTTTCGCCGACTTTGGCCGCATCGCTGCCCATCTCCTTGGGAATCTTGACGCCCTTGGGCAGCATGAGCGCCTTGAGGCCTTCGACCTTGCGGCTCTCTTCACCGGGCACATCCTTGAACAGGAGGCCGCCTTCGGCAATCTCCGTGACCGCCTGCTCGAAGGGGATCTCCACCCACTTGTTCTCGCCACGCTTGCCGGCCCGCTTCAGCACCTTGCGGATGCGGTAGGGGTCGTAGGCGGTCTGAATGCCGGCCTGGCCCTTGGGGCAGACGGCGCCTTCGATGGGGCCCAGCTCTTCCATGGTGGCCTTCATGGGGATGGGCGGGTGCATGGTCCACGGGCTCAGGGGGCTGCCGTCAATCTTGACGGCCACGCCGTCCAGCAGCTTGACCTTGATGCCGCAGCCGGTGTTGCACTGGAGGCAGACGGTATAGAGCTGGTTCTCCAGCTTGGCCAGTTCGTACTCTTCGGCGGGAGTCAGGTCGCCGGCCTCGGCACGCTCCAGCAGCTGCCCGATGTCGCCCAGGTGTCCGGCCAGGAAAACGCCGCCGCCCACAAGACCCGCAGCCTTCAGCAGGTCACGGCGAGAGATGTCGAAGCTACGCGGCTCGCTCATCCTGCTGCACCTCCTTGGTATTGATCAGCGGCAGGAAGCGGGCGCCCAGCCAGAGAGCGCCGATGCCCAGTGCCGCCAGGAATAGAACGACCAGCCATTCGTGTGTGGTGGGGCTGTAAGCAAAGGTCAGCCGGTTGTCGCTGAAGGCGTTCTCCAGACCCTGCAGCTCAGGGGTGACCTGGCCGGGAATGACGATGTTCAGGCGCACCGCCAGGAAGGTGACGGCGGTCAGGGCACCGGCCAGCCCAACGGCGGTGGGCGATGCGGGCTTCATCATCAGCAGCATCACGGGCACGGCACAGCCCAGCAGAATGTGCACAATCCAGAAGACCCACCAGTACGGGCCGGTCAGGACCTGCATCAGCACCTCTTTCTCCGGGCTGACGCCATACCAGAGGGGAATGGAGTACTCAGCCCACTCCAGCAAGAGGTCGACTGCGATCAGGCCCAGCACAATCTTGCCGGCGAGACGGATCATCTCCGTCCGGCGGGGCCAGACCAGGGCGGCCAGGGCCGCCAGCAGAGCGCCGCCCGAGACCAGGGCGCCCACCACGAAGAAGACCGGGTACAGGGGCTGGTGCCAGTAAGGCTTGGCGGAGAGGGTGGCAAACAGGGCCCCGCCGCCGCCTGGGAAGGCGATGGCCAGGGGAATGCCGATGGTGAACAGCGCCTTGACCATGCGCTCATTTTCGCGATACATGAACCAGCCCACCAGGGCCAGCAGAATGGCGAAGGCGGTGTAGAGCCAGGTCATCCAGGTCATCATGGAGGAGAAGTTGGCGCTGGTGAAGACCTTGAAGGCACGGCTCATGTGGCCCAGGTCCAACAGAACGGCCACCATGGCCACACCGATGCTGACCAGCGACGTCCAGAGCGCAATACGGGTCAGAGGCTTCAAGATCTTTACGTCAAGCACGTTGACCAGGGCGGCGAACAGGAACGACCCGGCGGACAGGCCCACGAAGTAGGCGTAAGCCGCCACCCACAGGCCCCAGACCACGTAGCTGCCGTACCCGGCCAGCTCATGGCCGTGGGTCACACGCTGCCACACGCCTACCAGGCCCAGAACGAAAGCCACGGCCCAGAGGGCCCCGAACAGATAACGCATCGCTTTCACGCAGGGCACCTCCTATACCAGGTAGTAAACGCGGGGCTTGGTGTTGGCCTCGGGCTTGAGCACCTGAATGTTGGGCGAGCCAATCAGCTCGTGCACCAGGCTTTCCGGATCGTTGGCGTCGCCGAAGTAGGTGGCCCGGCCCACGCAGGTGGTGGTGCAGGCGGGCGGCATGCCTTCTTCCAGGCGGTGCAGGCAGAAGTGGCACTTGCGGGCGTTGCCCACTGGCGAGGCCTCGTGGTCCCGGGCCCGCTTCTTGCCATACTCGAAGGTGGCCGCCTTTTCATAGGCCTGCACGCCGCCTGGGGTCGATTTGGTGTAGTAGTCGCCAAAGTCGAAGGTCCGGGCGTTGTAGGGGCAGGCAGCGATGCAGTACCGACAGCCGATGCACTGGTCGTAGTTGACTTCCACAATGCCGTCGGGCCGCTTAAACGTGGCTTCCACGGGGCAGACCGGCACGCAGGGCGGGTTGTCGCACTGCATGCAGGGGCGGGGGAGGAACGTGCGGGCGACGTGCGGGTAGGTCCCCGACTCCTGTTCGATGACGGGGCGGTAGACCACACCAGGCGGGAGCTTGTTCTCGGCGATGCAGCTGATGGTGCAGGCGTGGCACCCGATGCACTTGCGCTGGTCGATGACCATCACCCACCGGCGCTCGCTGACCGGCTTTGCCAGAGCCCGGCGCATGTCCGCCATCATGCGGAGCAGTACGTCGGCCTCTGGCAGCGTGGCAGCGGCCGGCAGGGGAGGAAGCTTCTTTCCTGCCATCTCGTGACCTCCTCTGGATTGAGTTCCGTCAGCTTTCATGATGACAGGTGGACGCCTGCTTCGTTATCAGCGAAACCCCCTGAAACAGAAAAGCAGTGTCGGGGGAATCCCGACACTGCCTAGTCCATTTGTACCAACCCATGACCCATGGCGTAGCGGACGAGCTCTGCTCTGGTCTTGAGTTCCAGCTTCTCGCTGATGCGGGCCTTGTGCGTCTCCACCGTCTTGACGCTGAGAGACAGCCGTTCGGCAATCTCCTGCTGGGTGTAGCCGAGGGCGATCAGCTGAAGCACTTCGGTCTCCCGGGTGCTGAGCTTGCTGCTCTTTGTCTCCCGGACTTCCCGCCCCGACTCCAGGATCAGCCGGGCCGCCAGCGACGGGTAGACGTAGGTTTCGCCCTTGGACACCAGCCGGATGGCGTTCAGCAGCTCGGTGTCGGCGGCTCGCTTGAGCACGTACCCCCTGGCGCCGGCAGTAAGAGCCGTGCGCACAAACTCGGCGTCGTCATGCATGGTCAGAATCAGGACCTTCAGCCAGGGCTGTTCGGCCATGATCTGCCGCAGAGCATCCAGCCCCCCGAGTCCGGGCAGGCTCAGGTCCAAAATGACCAGGTCGGGCTTTAGCCGGCGAATCTCCACCAGCCCCTGGGCCCCGTCCCCCGCTTCGCCCACCACTTCCAGGTCCGGCTGGGTCTGAAGCAGCAACCGCAGGCCCGTCCGCAGTACGGCGTGGTCGTCAACCAGGAGAATCTTCATGGCTTATCCCTCCGCCACAGGCAGCTTGACAAAGAGCGTGGTTCCGGAGCCGGGCCGCGATTCAATCTGCAGGGTGCCGTCCAACAGGGCGGCTCGTTCCCGCATCCCTACGATGCCCAGGGAGCGCATGCCCACCTCCTCGGGATCGAAGCCGACGCCGTCATCTTCGATGATGACCGAAGCCTGGCCCGGACGCAAGTCCAGCACCACGCTGGCTGCATGCGCATGGCTGTGGCGGGCCACGTTTGTCAGTGCTTCCTGCACAACCCGGTAAATGCAGGTCTCCAGCCGGTAGGGCAGGCGAGTCTCATGGCCCACCAGCTGAAAGTCCACGGGCAGGTTGTGCTTCTGGGCAAAATCGGTCATGTAGCGGCGCAGGGCCGGCACCAGGCCAAGCTCGTCCAGCGCACGGGGACGAAGCTCCAGAATGAGGCTGTGGATCTCGTCCAGCGTGGTGGCCGCGAGCTGGCGCAGTTCCGCCGAGCGCTCCGTCACCTCAGGACAGCCCTCTTCGAGCGTGCGCAGGCCCACGATCATGGAGGTGATCGCCTGACTGGTCTCGTCGTGCAGTTCCCGGGCGATGCGGCGCCGCTCATCTTCCTGCGCGGCGATGATGCGGTCCAGCAGATCGTTGCGCACCCGCTGCGACTCTTGCAGCTGACCGAGCATGTCATTGAAGGAGGCGGTCAGCACCCCGATCTCGTCTGGCGGCGCCGGGGGCGCCCGGCGTGTCAGGTCGCCGCCGGCCGCGGCCCGGGCGATCTGCACCAGGCTCATGACCGGTCGGGTGAGGATTGTCGTCAGCGAGTATGCACCTGCGATGGCCAGGGCAGCGACGCCCACCACCATCAGGGCCAGCCACTGGGCCTGGTTCATGGCCGCACGGCGCAGACGCTGGGGCGACATGCCCACCCGCACGGTCCCGGCGGTGCCGTCCAGAATGGGCACGGACACGTCGTGGATCAGCCCCTCCTCGGTGTTGAGCAGCTGCACGAGCCCCCGCTGGCCCTTGCCGGGAAGATCCAGCGTAAGCATATCGCCCGGGAACTGTGCCCCGAAGGTGTGGACGGCCACCCGGCCCCGGGCATCCAGCATGATCACGTATCGGACATCTTCATTGTTGGCGATGGTCTCCTGCAGGAGGTCATAGAGCCCAAGGACGTTATGGGTGAGCAGCATGTCGGCGCCCCGGGCAGCCGCATCGGCAGCGATGGACTGACCCCGCCGCTCCAGCTCAGCCGTGGTGGAGGCCATGAACCCCGTCTGGGCCAGAATGGAGGCGCTGGTGCCCATGAGCAGCACGGCGCCCACGGCCAGACCCATGATCTTCGCGCGCAGGCTGAAGCGCTGGCTCCAGCCCACCAGGCGGGTCATGAGGTGGCTCATTTCAGAACACCTGCCCGCCGGGCAATCTGGCGCACCGGCTCATAGTCTTCCATCCGCAGGGGCACGAACCGGTCAATGCCCAGGTCAGCCAGGATCTTCTTGCCTTCCGGCGTCTCATGCATGGAGAGCACTGCGTTGCGGAACGACTCCCGCAGGGCGGGGTCCAGCCGCTTGCTGGCCACCAGAGGCGGGCTGGGCATGGCGGGAGAGCGGTCGATCACCTTCAGGCTGATGGCCAGGTCCGGGTTCCTGCGCACCCACTGGTCGTAAACCAGGCTGTCCACGGCGGCGCCATCGGCCACGCCCTGCACCACGGCCTTGATCGAATTGTCGTGGCTGTACGTATAGGTGGTGGAAGCAAAGAAGGTGCCCGGGTCTGCGTTCATCTCCCTGAGGAGCGCCAGCGGGTAAAGGCGCCCGCTGGACGAAAGCGGATCGGTAAAGGCGAAGCGCTTCCCCGCCAGCTCCAAGAAACTGCCAACGCCCTTGTCCGCCCTGACGATGATAAAGGACTGGTACTCGGCCTTACCGCCCACCTGTGGAGCCGCCAGCACTTCCAGCCCGATCTCGTCATGGCCCTTGACGGCGACGTACGTGCAGACCAGAGCTAGATCCAGCGTGCCAAAGCGCAGGAGATCATAGGTCTCTTCATAGGTCTTCCGCTGAAGCAGCTCGATGGGCCGCCCCACCTGCTTTTCCAGGTGAGCGAAGAACAGCCCGTAGCTGCGAATGGTCTCCTGCGGGGAGATAATCGAGGCGGCTGCCACCCTGAGCGGCTTCGTCTCGGGGCTGGCGTCGGCGGCGACCTCTTGCTGCGAGGCAGGGCTTGAAAAGCGGACTGTCCTTGTCGGACGCCCTGAAGCACAGCCGCCCAGGATTACCAGGACCAGGAGAAGCAAGGCAAACCGGCGCAACAAAAACCACCCCTTCGGCATGAGGCTGATTCCAGTGTATCAAATTCCGGGTTGTTGGCTTATCCGGTGACTCCCCTGAAGCGGCAGGCGAAATGTGCCTATATGTGCAGCGAAAAAGGTCCCCCTTGACAGTTCAAGAAATCTTGTAGTAAGCTCGAGGTGATCAAATCAAACGTTCCTGATACAAGGGGAGGGCTTACCTATGGACGCGCACGAGACCCGGGCAGCTGTTCGGAACCGCTACGCCCAGACCGCCCAGGCTTCCGGGGGCTGCTGCGACACCACCGCCACCGCCTCTGGCTGCTGTGGGGGCACCATTTCGGCGGATGACCTGGCCAAGACCATCGGGTACTCTGACGAAGAGCTGCAGATGGTGCCCAGTGGGGCCAACCTCGGGCTCGGCTGTGGGAACCCGCAGGCCATCGCCTCGCTCAAGCCGGGGGAGACGGTGCTGGACCTGGGCTCGGGCGCCGGCTTCGACTGCTTCCTGGCCGCCCGCCAGGTGGGGGAGGCGGGGCACGTCATCGGCGTGGACATGACGCCGGAGATGCTGGCGAAGGCCCGCCAGAACGCCCGGGATGGCGGCTTCGCCAACGTGGAGTTCCGCCTGGGCGAGATTGAACACCTGCCGCTGGCGGACCAGACGGTGGATGCGATCATCTCCAACTGCGTCATCAACCTCTCGCCCGAGAAGTCCAAGGTCTTCGCAGACGCGTTCCGGGTGCTGAAGCCGGGCGGGCGCATCGCCGTCTCCGACGTAGTGGCTGCCGTGCCCCTGCCGCCGGAACTGCTGGCCGACCTGGCGGCCTACACGGGCTGCATTGCCGGCGCTGCCACCGTGACGGAACTGGAGGCCATGCTGGAGGCGGTGGGGTTCGAGCAAATCAGCATCACGCCCAAGGAGAGCCGGGAACTGCTGCAGACCTGGGGCGCTGACACCAAGCTGGAAGATGTGATCTTCTCGGCCAACATTCAGGCCGTTCGGCCCCACTAGCTAAACAGGAAACGCCCACCCTGCTACGGGGTGGGCGTTTCTGCTGGGTCAGCCAGCCTGCAGGAGGAATAAGCGTACCGGTTGGCCAGCGTGGTGAGGAACTCGGCCATGGCGTCGCGGTTGAGCGTGTAGTAGACCCACCGCCCTCGCTTCTGCTCGGTGGTCAGCCCCGCTTCCCGCAGTTCCTTCATATGATACGACAGCTTGGACGGAGCGATACCCAGCACGCCGATCAGGTCACACGCGCAGATGCCGCCCGGCGTCTCGGGGTTGGCCGGAGAGCAGCAGGCGACTCCCCGCCCTTCCACAAGCAGGTCCAGAATCTGCAATCGCATGGGATCGCTGAGTGCCAGGGCCACGCGGTCAGGGGCGATCATGGGTACCACCTCGTCTCCAGTATACCACGGGAGTCAGTTCAAAAAAAGTTGGATTGGGCCTTGACTATTCAAGAAAAGTTGTAGTATCCTGGGCTTGCGGCTACCAAATCAACAAGTTCTGATGAGGAGGCTCCTACCATGTCTGAGCAGAAGAGCAATCCCCTGGTCACCCTGATGCGCAAGGCTGCCGGCCTGCCCACGGGCACCTCCAGCTGCTGCGGCAGCCAGGTCCCGGCCAACATGGTTCCCGTTGCAGAAACCCCCGCCACGGCCCCTGCGCCGAAAGAGACGGAGGAGAGCGGCTCCTGCTGCGGCAAATCGGATCGTTGCTGTTGACAACGAATCCGCCCCGGGTGTATAGTTGCTAATAGCAACGAACTGGGGTGGGAGCATGAAGAGAGACTCTCTGCTGCGGGAAGTGACCCGGCTCTTCGGGCAGATTCAGCGAGACGGGGTGGCCTGTTGCGGCAGCACGGGCACCCAATGTACGATCCTGACGGAACTGGGGCGGGGTGGCCCCATGACCCTGGTGGAGCTTTCCCGGCGGGTGGGGCTTGACAAGGGCTGGACCAGCCGGGCCGTGGAGGCGCTGGTGCAGGAAGGCCTGGTGAGCAAGACAGCCGGCGAGACGGACCGCCGCACGGTCAGACTGGCACTCTCCGCCGAGGGGGAGGCCCGCTTCGAACAGCTGAACCAGACTCTGAACGCTCAGGCGGAGCGGGTGCTGGCTCGGGTCCCGGCGGGCAGCCGGCCCGGCGTGACCGCTGCGCTGGCCACTCTCCGGGAAGCCCTGAAGGCCGAAGCGGAAGGGCAGCCGGTCCTGGTCGGTGTGGAAGGGGAGGGAGCCGAATGATCTTCCGCCAGGCCGCCGTACAGGACTGGGAAGCCATCGCACACCTGCTGACCGGTGCCGGGCTGCCGCGGGCAGGGGCGCAGGAGCACCTTCACGGCTTCCTCCTCGCCTTGGAAAGCGACCAGCTAATGGGCACGGCGGCGCTGGAGGGTTACGGGGAGGCCGCCCTGCTCCGCTCAGTCGCCGTGACGGCCGGCCACAGAGGCACCGGCCTCGGCCAGGAACTGGTCCGTCGCCTGCTCGACGACGCATACGCCGGAGGCGTTCGCACCGTGGTGCTGCTGACGACCACGGCAGAGCGGTTCTTCCCCCGTTTTGGCTTCAGCCGTGTGGAAAGGGAGGCCGTCCCCGATGCGGTCAAGGCGTCGGTGGAGTTCCAGGGCGCCTGCCCCTGTTCGGCGGCCTGCATGCTGCTCGACCTCAGCCGGCCGCCCACCCTTACCCGCACGGCGACGGATGATGACGTGGAAGCCATTACGCTGATCTACAACCAGGGCATCGAGGACCGGTCTACCCTTGAGACCGAGCTGCGCACGCCGGACGAACGGCGGGCCTGGCTGGCGGCCCACCAGGGCCGGACGCCGGTAGTGGTGGCCATCCGGAACGGCCAGGTGCGGGGGTGGGCCTCGTTGAACGCCTTCAGCCCGCGCCAGGCGTACCGCTACGTGGCCGACATCTCCGTCTACGTGGAGCGGCCGTACCGGGGCTGCGGCATCGGCACGGCCCTGATGGCCGACCTAATTCGACGGGCCAAAACGCTCGACTACCACAAGCTGGTGCTGACCACCTTCCCCACCATGACCGGCGCCGTGCGGCTCTACGAGAAGTGCGGCTTCCGCCACGTCGGCGACTATCGGGAGCAGGGCATGCTCGACGGGCGCTGGATCGATACACGCATCATGGAGTACCTGCTGTAGCCCCCTGGGGGGCTGCTGCTTGAGCCATCATATCGAAAAAAGGTGATGTTAAATGTCGTTCTGGATCGACCTGATGGGAACGGCCCTCGCGAGGGTGTGGGTGACCTTCACGCACAACTGGCCCATTCTGCTGGTGAGCGCAGCCATCGCGACGGCCATGAAGCTGTATATCGACCAGAAGAAGGTGGCTGCCTTCCTGAACCGCCACAAAGGCAAGGGCATCTTTGGTGCCACCCTGGTGGCAGTCACCACACCGCTCTGCTCCTGCGGCACCACGGCAGTCATTCTTGGCATGATGGCGGGCATGTTCTCCTGGGCGCCCATTATCGCCTTCATGGTGGCCTCGCCCCTGACTTCGCCCCAGCAGATGCTCTACAGCGCCGGACTCTTCGGCTGGCCCTTCGCCATCGCCTTTATGGTGGCTTCCGTCGTGCTTGGTCTGGTGGGCGGCCTGGTGGGCAGTCTGGTGGAGACGCGCGGCTGGCTGGCCAATCAGGCCCGGTACCGGCCCATCGCCGGCGGCTCGGGCGAAGCGATCACGGCGACCGACGCCCTGCCCATGGCCCCGGCGGTGGTCAAGCGGCCGGGTCTGGCCCAGTTGACCCGTGAGTACCTGCTGGTCGTCGGTCGCCTGCTGGCCTTCTTCTTTGCCTTCGCCTTCATCGGCTATGTGCTGAACGGCCTGATTCCGGCAGATGCCGTGGCCCGGCTCTTTGGCAGCGGCAGGTTCTACGGTGTGCCGCTGGCTGCGACCCTCGGCCTGCCGCTCTATATCAATACCGAGGCCTCCCTGCCCCTGGTCAAGTCGTTCATGGACATGGGCATGAGCCCCGGCGCCAGCCTGGCCTTCCTGATCACCGGAGCCGGCACCTCCATCGGCGCTATTACGGGCGCACTCACCATCGCCCGGTGGCGGGTGATCGGAGTGGTGGTGGGAACTCTGTGGGTGGGTGCCATCGTGCTGGGGTACCTATACAACGGTCTGGTGGCCGTCGGCCTCGTATAGCGGAGCCAACCCCGGAGCAATTGCCCCGGGGCCGTCTTCACCCATGACTTTTGGCATGTGCGAACCTTCACAAGGCCTGCCCAATGGCACGGTTGAACAGCGTTGAAGTAGTTACCGCGGGCACATGTCCGGCACTTCGTGAAGCGGTATGATGAAGCACGTAAAGGATGAGGTCGGGGCTACCGGCCGGGTAAAAAAAGGGGTGCATCATCATGACGCAGCAACATACTACTGCCGCCACCGGTGCGGCGGTCTTCATCGCCGGACTGCTGGAAGGCGTGGGCATTCCCTGGCCGGGCGCCCTCACCATCGCCGGGGCTGCGGCTGGCATGAGCAACGGCCTGGTGGCAATCCCCACCATGGGTCTGCTCTTCGCCGCCGGCTACTGCCTGGGCTCCATGGTCCAGTATGTGCTGGGCCGCCTGGTGGGCATGCGGGTGCTCTCCTGGCTGCCGAAAGAGCAGCAGGGGAAGGTGGACGGCGTCATGGCAAAGTACGGCATGGGCGCCGTTCTCTGGACCCGGCCCTTGGCGGCCGGCAACTACGTCTCGCTTCCCGCCGGCATGGCGCGGATGCCCGTGCTCCGCTTCCTGGTCTACACGCTCCTGGGTATCACCCCGTGGTCCGCCGGCATGGCGTCCGCCGGGTGGCTCCTGGGCGGGCAGATCGATGCGGTCAGCAGTGCCATCGGTCGCTGGTTGGTCCCTGCCCTTCTTATCTTTGGGCTGGGTCTGGGCCTGGTCAAGCTGGGCGCGTATCTGCTCCACCAGCGGCACAGCCGCCACGAGGCCGAGGCGGCACCGATGGCCGCGTAACGGCCATGAACAAAAAGAGGGCGCCGTCCTTGTGGTGGACGGCGCCTACGCTTATGCGTAGCGACGGCCCTCGAACTTGACCCAGCCCACGGGCCGGTGCGTGAAATGAATGACGCCTAGTTGGAGGCCGTCGCCCTGATCGTAGGCCTCCTCAGGCGTGACGTAGACGCCCTGGACCTCCACCGGTTTGCCTTCGGCGATACCGGGAATGGCCTCTTCAAGCCCTTGGCTGTCGCCGTAGCGGATGACCACGTAGAGTCGCTGTCCCGGAGCGAGACCGGACCGGCCGGGAGCCGGTGTGACGCTCTCGACCTCCACGATGAAGACCTGGTGGTGCGCACCCGACTCATCCTGGTCCTCTTCTTCGTACCCGACAATGGTGCCCTGAACGGTCACCGTTCGTCGGGCCTTGCGGCCCAGCGGCTCCAGCCATAACCAGCGCAACGGCGGCGCCCCCTTCTCCCCGTTTCCGGGGAGTACGAACAGGGGCGCCGTTCGGTTCGGAAGGCCGTCGCGTTTTCGCTGATCACACGCCGCAGCCCGCCAGCGGAGGCGCGTGCCGAATGCGGCGGGACGTTTCGCGCTTGTTGCGGTACATCATGCGGTCCGCTTTTTCGATGAGCTGCTTGGCCCGCAGACCGTCCTCGGGGAAGGTGGCCACTCCCCAGGCAGCCGTACAGAGCGGAATGGTGCTGCCTTTGTACTGAAAGGCGCACTCCAGGGACTGCTTCAGCCGGCGAACCACAGCGAGAGCTTCCCGCTTGTCGGTGCCCGGCAGAATGATGGCAAACTCGTCGCCGCCGTAGCGGGCCACGGCGTCTTGCTCGCGCACGGCGTCCTTCAGCCGGCAGCCGAATTCCCGCAGCGCCAGGTCGCCGGCCAGGTGGCCGTACGTATCGTTGAGCTGCTTTAGACCGTTAAGGTCGAGCACCACGACCGACACGCGGTCCTGCTCCCGGGCGCTGCGCTCCAGCTCTCCGGCCAGCCGGTCCTGCAGGTACCGGTGGTTCAGCACGCCCGTGAGGCTGTCGTGGTTGGCCATGTAGGTCAAATGCTCCTGGTAGCGGAACAGCTTGATCGAATTGGCCAGCTGCTGGCCCACCGAACGGAGCACGGCCAGATCATCGCGTTGGAAGTGGCCGGGAAGGGCCGCCTCGACCACCAGAGCTCCCTGAAGCTCCCGCTGGGCGATGAGCGGAATGACCACTTCGGACTTGGTCGAGGGGTCGGCGGTCCGGTACGTGGGCAAGGCCCGCGTGTCGTCAGCCACAACGGCGCAGCGGGTGTCCAGCGCCTGCCGGACCAGCCGGAGATCCTTACCCTCCGCATCCGCACCGTGTGATGGCTGGGAAGTCGCCTCAAGCTGAATGCTGCCAGTCTCCTGATCGAAGAGGTAGACCATGTAGAGACTGGGGTCGATGAGGTGCTCAAAGGCCTCCACGTAGCGCCTGACCAGCGAAGACAGGCTGTGGGCGACCAGATCCTCCCGCGACAGCTCGTAGAGAACGGAGAGCTCTTTACCGTGGACGGGCTTGATGTAGCCTTCCGCATCGGCCTCGCCCACGGCGCTGGCGCCGGATGGCCTTTCGGGGACGGCGATCACCCCGGAATCCAGGCCTGCCAGCAGGGCTGCTACCACGGTCGGATCGTAGTGCCGGCCCGCACCTTCCCCGATGCGCTGAACGGTATCGGCCACAGAGAGGGCCGGGCGGTATGGTCGGTCCGTCGTCATGGCGTCAAACGCATCGGCGACTGCGATGATGCGGGCGTCCAAGGGGATGGCGTCGCCCTGCAGTCCATCCGGGTAGCCCTCGCCGGAGAGCCATTCGTGGTGCCAGCGGACGCCGGGGACCAGGTCCCTCAGCTCGCCGGTCGCTTCAAGAATGGCTGCGCCCGTTACGGGGTGCTGCATGATCACGGCCCGTTCACTGGGCGAAAGCCGGTCCCGCTTGTTCAGGATCGAGTCGCCGGTTTCGATCTTGCCGATGTCATGGAGCAGGGCCGCCAGCCGGATTCGCTCCCGGTCGCTGTCGGGCAGTCCCAGCCGGTCGGCAATCGCTACACTGTAGCCGGCCACCCGGGCGCAATGGCCTCGGTTGTACGGCACACTCAGGTCGATGGCCTTGCTTATTACGTCAAGCAAGGCGGTATTAAGCAGGCGCAGGCGCTCTTCGGCTTGCCTGCGGTGGTGTGGTACCGAATGCACTGCTGATTCCCCTTCAACCAGGTGAACGTCTTTAGTGGTGGCCGGAGGTGCCGGTGGCAGCCAGAGCGGACCGAGGTGCCGGCAAGCGGCAGTTGCCCGATGACGAGTCAACGTAGGCATCATACGCCATGAGCGGGGCCGGCCTTCCCAGCAGGAAGCCCTGTGCCGTCTCGATTCCGAGGGACTGGAGCATGGCCATCTGCGCCGGGGTCTCCACGCCTTCTGCCACGACGCGCACGCCCAGCATCTTCGCTCCCTCAACCAGGAAGCGCACAAAGACCTGCTTCCAGAGGTCGTCTTCGATCTGATGCACCAGCGAACGGTCGATCTTCACCCAGGACGGCCTCACCAGCAGTGCCGTCTTGAGGGTGGAGTTACCGGTGCCCACGTCGTCCAGCGCCAGGTCCACGTTGGCGGAGCGCACGGCCAGAAGCATCGCCTCGGTGTTGGGATCGTCCGAGACCGCATAATCCTCCGGCAGCTCCAGGACGAGCCGTCCGGTAGTGGAGCACATCACTTTGACGACCGGGCAGCCGGAGCATCGGCGGCCAGCGGTGCTGCCATGTCCGCTGAGGTCGCAAGTGACGGCAGGGTGGTAGTTCAGGAACAGCTTCAGCTTTGGGTCATGCCACGGAAAGCTGGTCACGGCGAGCCGGCGGACGTGACACTCTAGCTCATCCAGGACACCGGCTTCGGCCGCCGCCTCAAAGAGCGGACCGGGCGAACACCACGGGGATTCCCCGGATACACGGGTAAGCGCCTCGTATCCCACGGTGGATCCGTCCACCAGGGAGATGATCGGCTGGAAGTGTATGTCAAGCTGGGCACCGCTGATCAGTCGTCGTATGGACGCAGCCACTTCGCCGAACCCCGCCCTCACACGGCACCACTCCTTGGTAAGTCGCCCGGCAACCCTTGCCAGGCCAGGCCAACCTTTGAAATCGATTTCGCAGGTAATGAATGACAACGATGGCTGCAGATACTACGAATCATATCATGTGCCTCTAGACAATTCTCTTAACAGTTACTAGACAGAGAATAGACATTCCGCCTCTTGACTTCTTATAGACGGGAGAGTAAGTTGTGCCAGTGGCCACTCTGTTGGGGGTCATCCTATACTTCCATGGGCAGGAATCGCTTGCTTAGTTTAGTCGATAAACAAATGAACTGTCAGGCAAAAACGAACCAGGCCGGGTCTGGCACATTCTCAGGAGCGATGATCATGATTCATGTCTTCGTAAAGAAGTTGTGCCCACCCCCCGTAGATGGGTTGTTGGCACGGCCCCGGCTGCTCCCGGATTCCCCGGGGACACGGGTGCTTCTGGTTCACGCACCGGCGGGAGCCGGCAAGTCGGTCTTTCTGGCGCAGTGGCTTTCGGAGCGGGAACGCCCCTCCGTCTTCTACGAGCTTGATGAGGCAGACAGCGACCCCCGCGTCTTTGCCGCCCACCTTTCGGCCGGGTTCCAGCAAATCTGGCCCGACTGGACACCGCGCGCTGCCGATCCAGCAGAGCTGGCCGCCGAGGTGGCCAGCGAAGCCGGCCGGCGTCCGCCGATGGATCTGGTGCTCGATCAAGTGGAGGCAGGGCTCCCACATCCCCATGTATCCGACTTCCTGGGGGTTCTGCTGCGCTTCTTGCCCCCGGTCATGACCATCGCTCTGGGCACCCGGTCGGTGCTGCCGGTGGATTGGAGCATGGTGCGCAGCGGGCTGCGCACGGTAACGGTCAACGAGTTGGCTTTCACTGAAGAGGAAGCGGAAGCAGCACTGGGGGATGCACCCTGGGCGGAGTGTTTCCGGCTTTCCGGTGGTCTGCCTCTGGCCATGGAGTTGTGGCGGCAGTGTCCGGAG
>Ga0196971_1000458_pt1 | contig 30747 bp, 31 predicted proteins | sample S1v_1013CmetaG_FD_148660 | JGI IMG/M metagenome (GOLD analysis project Ga0196971, IMG submission 148660) | Soil microbial communities from Anza Borrego desert, Southern California, United States - S1+v_10-13C | ecosystem: Environmental > Terrestrial > Soil > Desert | place: USA: California...
TGGAAGCAGCGCGTGCCGGCGAACAGGGCCGCGGCTTCGCGGTGGTGGCGGCCGAAGTGCGCAACCTGGCGCAGCGTTCCGCAGGCGCCGCGAAAGAGATCAAGCAGTTGATCAGCGACTCGGTGGAGAAGGTCGATGCCGGCAGCAAGCTGGTGGATCAGGCGGGCAAGACGATGGATGAGATCGTGACCTCGGTCAAGCATGTGGCCGACATCATGAACGAGATCACCGCGGCCAGCCAGGAGCAGAGCTCGGGTATCGAAGAGGTCAACCGCGCCATCGCCCAGATGGACGAGATGACGCAGCAGAATGCCGCGCTGGTCGAAGAGGCCGCCGCGACGGCCGAAAGCATGCAGCAGCAGGCAGGCACGCTGGCTGAGGCTGTTTCCGTATTCAAGGTCGATGGTGCGACCCGGATGACGACGGCGCCGGCGGCGAAAGCACCGGCGATTGTAAAGGCGGAACCTGCGCCTGTGCGCCGGGCGGCGATTCCCCGTACCGCCGTCGCTCCCGCCGCGCCGAAACCGATCGGGCATGCGAAGGCAGGCGCGGCCGTCAACGACGGCGACGACTGGGAAGAATTCTGAGCGCAACAAGGAGCGCCGGCGGGAACCTCGCTATGTGTGGACATCAACTGATTTGAGGAGTGAAAAGCGTGCCGCCGCGGGCACGCTTTTTTTTATCGATCCGGCCGGAATGCACGCCTTTTCGCCGGATTGCGGCGGTACCGGACAATGCATAATCCGGCAATGGGGGCGAAACGCCCTGGATCGATAGCAAGTGGAAAGAAACCAGGTGTTAGCAACTTCGGCACGACAGAAGCAGGAAACGACGAAAGAGTTCGAGTTCACGCCTCGCGACTTCGAGCGCGTGCGCTCGCTGATCCACAGGCGGGCGGGCATCGCGCTGGCGGAGAGCAAGCAGGAGATGGTGTACAGCCGTCTTGCGCGGCGCCTGCGCGCGACCGGCATCCGTTCGTTCCAGGATTACCTGGACAACCTCGAGTCCCGTCCCGACAGCGAGGAGTGGGAAGCCTTCACCAACGCGCTCACCACCAACCTGACGTCCTTCTTCCGCGAGGCGCACCACTTCCCCATCCTTGCGGACCATGTGCGCCGCGCGAAGGAGCCGGTGAACATCTGGTGCGCCGCCAGCTCGACCGGCGAGGAACCGTATTCCATCGCCATGACCTTGTGCGAGGCGCTGGGAACACTCGCGCCCCAGGCACATGTCATCGCCACCGACATCGACACCAATGTGCTTGCCACCGCGTCGGCCGGCATCTATCCGATCGACCGGCTCGACAAGATGCCGCCCGAGCAGGCAAGGCGGTTTTTCCTGCGCGGGAAGGGCGAGCGCGCCGGGCTGGTGCGCGTGCGGCCGGAACTGCGGCAGATGGTGACATTCAAACAACTCAACCTCCTTGCCGACGACTGGCCGGTGCAAGGCCCGTTCGATGCGATCTTTTGTCGAAACGTCATGATCTATTTTGACAAGCCGACGCAGGGTAAAATCCTGACGCGATTTGCGCCATTGATGAAGCCTGACGCATTGCTGTTCGCCGGCCACTCCGAAAACTTCCTGTACGTATCCGATGCATTCAAGCTGCGGGGCAAGACCGTGTATGAGCTGGATCCCAACCGCAGTGGAAGCCATCGTGCGGCCCACGCAGGAATGAGAACAAAAGTATGAGCTATGCCTTGAAAGAGCAGTTTGCGACCAATGTCTACTACGACCGGACATTCGACTGCGATGCAGCGAAGATCCTGCCGGGCGAGTACTACTACACCTGCAAGGACATGCTCATCGTGACGGTGCTCGGCTCCTGCGTGTCGGCCTGCATCCGCGACCGCGTCACCGGCATCGGCGGCATGAACCACTTCATGCTGCCCGACGGCGGCAGCGACAGCGACAGTCCGGTCTCCGCCTCCATGCGCTACGGAACCTACGCCATGGAAGTGCTGATCAACGACCTGCTCAAGGCAGGTGCGCGCCGCGAAAACCTGGAAGCGAAGGTGTTCGGCGGCGGCAACGTGCTGCGCGGCTTCATCGCCATCAACGTCGGCGAGCGCAACGCGCAGTTCGTGCGCGACTACCTGCGCGCCGAGAATATCCGCGTGGTGGCCGAAGACCTCAACGACATCTATCCGCGCAAGGTTTACTTTTTCCCGCGCAGCGGTAAAGTGCTGGTCAAAAAGCTCAAGCAGCTGAACAACAACACACTGGTGAACCGCGAACAGGATTACGCAAGCCGTCTGCTCACCACCCCGGTGGCCGGCGACGTCGAACTGTTTGGCTGAAACACAGGAACCGAAAGCAAGTGTCATGAAGATTAAAGTGTTGATCGTGGATGACTCGGCGCTCATCCGCAGCGTGATGAACGAGATCATCAGCAAGCAGCCGGACATGGAAGTGGTGGGTGTCGCCCCCGATCCCATCGTGGCGCGCGACCTGATCAAGAGGACCAATCCGGACGTGCTCACGCTCGATGTCGAAATGCCGCGCATGGACGGCCTCGACTTCCTCGAGAAACTGATGCGCCTGCGCCCGATGCCGGTCGTGATGGTGTCGTCGCTGACCGAGCGCGGCTCGGAAATCACCCTGCGTGCGCTCGAACTCGGCGCCGTCGATTTCGTGACCAAGCCGAAGCTGTCGATCCAGACCGGGATGCTGGAATACGCCGAGCTCATCACCGACAAGATCCGCGCGGCGGCCAAGGCGCGCGTGCGAGCGCGCACCATCGCGCAGCAAGACCCGAACAAGCCGGCCCCCGAAGGGCTGCCGATGATCCGCAATCCGCTGACCAGTAGCGAAAAGCTGATCATCATCGGCGCCTCCACCGGCGGCACGGAAGCGATCAAGGAATTCCTGATGCAGATGCCGTCCGACTGCCCGGGCATTCTGATCACCCAGCACATGCCGGAAGGCTTCACGCGTTCGTTCGCGAAACGTCTCGACGGCCTGTGCAAGATCGCGGTCAAGGAAGCAGAGGGCGGGGAGCGCGTGCTGCCTGGCCACGCATTCATCGCGCCCGGACATTCGCACCTGCTGCTGGCCCGCAGCGGCGCCAACTATGTGACGCAGTTGGATCAGGGGCCGCCGGTGAACCGGCACCGTCCCTCCGTCGACGTGCTGTTCGAATCGGCCGCGCGCTGCGCTGGCAAGAACGCTGTCGGCGTCATCCTCACCGGGATGGGCAAGGACGGCGCGGCCGGCATGCTGACGATGAAGAATGCAGGCGCGTACAACTTTGCGCAGGATGAAGCTTCATGCGTGGTGTTCGGCATGCCGCGCGAGGCGATCGCAGTAGGCGCCGCTCACGAGGTGGGCGCACTGCAGGCGCTGCCCGGCATGGTGCTCGGCTATCTCGCGGCACACAGCAGCCGCGCACTGCGCGTCTGATGGTGTTGTCAGAAAATACATGACCCGCCTGTGCACTGTCGCATTTGTCTGCCACGAGGGAAGCAGCTAATGCTTTCGGTGCATAATAAAGAGCGGAAGGATTATACTTAGGGCGCGCGTTTCACGATGCGGCTGCTTACAACGGTTTAAGAATCAATGGAGTAATTCATGGCTGGTCCGAATACGAAATTCTTGGTGGTTGACGATTTCTCGACGATGCGTCGTATCGTCCGCAATCTGCTGAAAGAATTGGGCTACACGAATGTCGACGAGGCAGAAGACGGTGCCATGGCGCTCTCCAAACTTCGCAGCGAGCAGTTCGACTTCGTCATCTCCGACTGGAACATGCCGGTGATGGACGGCTTGACGATGCTCCAGAATATCCGCGCCGACGCACAGCTTTCCAAGCTGCCCGTGCTGATGGTGACGGCGGAAGCGAAGAAGGAAAACATCATCGCCGCGGCGCAGGCAGGCGCCAACGGCTACGTCGTGAAGCCCTTCACGGCGGCTACGCTCGACGAGAAGCTGACGAAGATCTTCGAGAAGCTGGACAAAGTCGGGGCCTGATAGTGAATCAGGCGCTGAACCAGGCGACGGCTGCGGCAGAACCCATCGCGCAGGAAGAGATGCTCGCCCGCGTCGGGCAAATGACCCGCATGTTGCACGACAACCTGCGCGGACTGGGCTTCGACAAGCTGATCGCCAAGGCGGCGCACGAGATTCCCGACGCGCGCGACCGGCTCGACTACGTCGCGAAGATGACCGAGCAGGCGGCGCAGCGCGTCCTGAACGCAACCGAACTCGCCAGCCCGATCCAGGACCGCATCGAAGCCGATGCCGGCAGCATCGCCAGTGACTGGCAGGCCGCGATGGCGGCTTCGTTCTCCGAGGCGCAGTACCGCGCGCTGGCCGAGCGCACCGTGGCCTTCCTCGGCGAGACCCGCGAAGGCGCGGTGCTCACCAAGCAGCAGCTCATGGACATCATGATGGCGCAGGACTTCCAGGACCTGACAGGGCAGGTGATCAGGAAGGTCACCGAGCTCGCGCATAACATCGAGCAGCAGCTGGTCCAGCTTTTGGTGGACTATTCGCCCGCGGAGGTGCGGCGCGAGGCCACCAATTCCCTCCTGAACGGACCGCAGATCAACCCCGCCGGTAATGCCGACGTGGTATCCAACCAGGGCCAGGTCGACGACCTGCTCGAAAGCCTCGGTTTCTGACAACTTACCCATACATGCAACAAGAACACTTCATTGTTCGGGAGCCCCTGCTCAACGCGGAGCAGAGGGTGCTCGGCTACGAGCTGTACTGGCAGCATGTAAATGCCGCCAAGCGCAATCCCTCGCCGGCCGAGATCGTCGCGCTGGCACAGTTCGTTTCCGACCAGCTCAACAACACCGAGTCCGGCGCGCTTCTCGGCGACCAGACCACCTTCATCGAGGCGACGCCGGAGCTGCTGGAGCACCCGGTATTCTCTTCCTTGCCGCCCAAGGGAACGGTGTTCGCATTACGCGGTGCGGACGTGGCAAACGAAGCGGCGATCGCGGCAATCCGCGCCATGCGCGGGAAGGGCTACGGCATATCGCTGCGGGATGCCAATCTCGCCAGCGTCGACCGCAACCTCCTTCCGCATCTTTCGCATTTCGAACTGCAGGTCGGTACCGCCGATTTCGTGCCCCAAGTCCAGCACTACCGCGGCCTCGCGATGCCGTCGCTGCGCCTGGTGGCAAGGAACGTCAACAGCTGGCAGGCCTACGATGTCTGCGCCCAGCTCGGCATGTACGCCTTCGTCGGCCACCTGCACCTGACGCCGCGCCCCGGGAATCACTCCAAGGAACTGAATCCGGCGCAGGCCATGATCCTGCAGCTGATGGACATGGTCCGCCGCAATGAAGACGTCAAGCAGCTCGAAGGTGTCCTCAAGCGCGACGCCGCCTTGTCCTACAAGCTGCTGCGTTACATCAACTCCGCCGGCTTCGGCCTCGGATGCGAGATCCAGTCGCTCAAGCATGCGGTCACGATGCTCGGCTATTCGCCGCTGTACCGCTGGCTCGCGCTGCTGCTCGCAACCGCCACCACCACCGGCTATTCCCCCGTCCTGATGCAGACCGCTGTCATCCGCGGGCGCTTCTCCGAACTCCTGGGCAGCACCTTCCTGCCCAGGAACGAAGCGGAAAACCTTTTCGTCGCGGGCATGTTCTCGCTGCTCGACAAGCTGCTCGGCGTACCGATGGAAGATGTGCTGGAAAAGATCCAGCTGTCGGAGTCGGTGACGCAGGCGCTGCTGTCGCGTGAAGGCATCTACGGGCCTTTCCTGGCCCTGGCCGAGGCCTGCGAGCTGAACGCGGCAAACGTTGACTCCATGGCCATGTCCCTGTGCATCAGCGCCAAGCAGGTCAACCAGTCGCAGATGGCGGCGCTGGCCTGGGCGCAGAGCCTGAAGATCTGAGCCGAGTGCCGTTCAAGGCTCCCCGCACTCCGGCAGCGCCGAATTGCGGGGAGTTTCCTCACTTATTCCCCGTATAGTGATTCTGCTATTTCGCGAATAATCCTTCTTATTCGTCCCCAGTGCGTCGTCCGGAGCGCGCAGCGGGGCAAATAAGGAGCCGGCGGTGGCCGAAGACAGCGAACTCGAAAAGACAGAACCAGCGTCGCCCAGAAGACTGGAGCAGGCGCGCGAGGAAGGCGACGTTCCCCGATCGCGGGAACTGGCCACCTGCACGGTTCTGCTCGCCGCCGGTCTCGGGCTCTGGTTCACCGGCGAGGCGCTCGTGCGCCGTCTCAATGCCATGCTGGCGGCCGGCCTCACGCTCGAGCGCGAGCAAGTCTACGATTTCAACCTCCTGCTCACGCGCATCATTCCCGGACTGGTCGATGTCCTCATCGGCCTTGCGCCGCTGGCCGGAATCCTCATGCTCGTGGCCGTCGCCTCGCCGATGCTGATCGGCGGCTGGCTGTTCAGCACCAAGGCGCTCACACCGAATTTCGGTCGCCTCAATCCCTTGAGCGGCATCGGCAACATGTTTTCCACGCGTTCGCTGGTGGAGCTGGTCAAGGCTATCGGCAAGACCCTGCTCATCGGCGCCATCGCCTGGACCGTGGTGTCCGGCCAGACAGAAGAAATGCTCGCGCTGAGCGCGGAACCGCTGCATACCGGCTGGAGCCACCTCGGCAAGATGCTCCTGGTGGGCTTCATCTCCATCGTGTGCGGCCTCGTGGTCATCGCCCTGATCGATGCGCCTTACCAGATGTGGCATTACGCGAACAAGCTCAAGATGACGCGCGAAGAGCTGCGCCAGGAAGCCAAGGAATCCGACGGCGACCCGATGGTCAAGGCGCGCATGCGCCAGATGCAGCGCGAGATGGCAAAGCGCCGCATGATGTCCGAAGTGCCGACCGCCGACGTCGTGGTGACCAACCCGACGCACTACGCGGTCGCGCTCAAGTACACCGAAGGCAAGATGCGCGCGCCGGTGGTGGTTGCCAAGGGCGCCGACGAAGTCGCCGCCAAGATCCGCGAGATCGCCATCGAGCACAAGGTCGCGATGCTCGAAGCGCCGCCGCTGGCGCGTGCGCTGTACCGTCACACCGAGCTGGGCGACGAGATTCCGGCCAAGCTCTATACCGCCGTCGCCGAAGTGCTGGCCTACGTTTTCCAGCTGCGCGTCTACAAGCAGCATGGCGGCGTGCAGCCCAAGGCTCCGGACGAACTCGATGTGCCTGTCGATATGGACCCGCTGAACGCCGCGGCAAGGCCGACTGACAACGGAGCGATGCAATGAATGGCATGACCCTGCCCGCATGGCTGACCGGACAAACGAGCAAGGCGCTCGCCGCACCTATCCTCATCATCATGATGCTGACAATGATGGTGCTGCCGCTGCCGGCATTCGTGCTCGACATCTTCTTCAGCTTCAACATCGCGCTGTCCGTCATCGTGCTGCTGACCAGCCTGTACACGGTCAAGCCGCTCGACTTCATGGTGTTCCCGACGGTGCTGCTGGTTTCCACCATGTTGCGCCTCTCGCTCAATGTGGCGTCCACGCGCGTGGTGCTGACCGAAGGCCATACCGGCCCGGATGCAGCGGGGAAGGTGATCGAAGCCTTCGGCCACTTCCTGATCGGCGGCAATTACACGGTCGGTATCGTCGTGTTCATCATCCTGACCATCATCAACTTCGTGGTCGTGACCAAGGGCGCGGGGCGTATCGCGGAAGTGGGCGCGCGATTCGCCCTCGACGCGATGCCCGGCAAGCAGATGGCGATCGACGCCGACCTCAACGCCGGCATGATCGGCGAGCAGGAAGCCCGCCGCCGCCGCACCGAAGTGGCGCAGGAAGCCGAGTTTTACGGCGCAATGGACGGTGCCTCCAAGTACGTGCGCGGCGATGCGGTCGCCGGCATCCTCGTCACGCTCATCAACATCTTTGGCGGCCTCATCGTGGGCATGGTGCAGCACGATCTCGCCTTCGATGCCGCGATGAAGAACTACACCATGCTGGCGATCGGCGACGGCCTGGTCGCGCAGATCCCGTCGCTGATCATCTCCACCGCGGCCGGCGTGGTGGTGTCGCGCGTGGCCAGCGAGCAGGATATCGGCGGCCAGCTGATCAGCCAGTTGTTCGCGAAACCGGAAGTGCTCTCCATCACCGGCGGCATCATCGGCGGCATGGGCCTGATCCCGGGCATGCCGCACCTCGCATTCCTGCTGCTGGGCGGCGCGCTGATCGGCGGCGCGCATGTGATGAAGAAGCGTGCGGCGAAGCAGGCCGAGGCCCCGGCGCCGGAAGCGATCGAAGCGCCCGCCACGGCGGCGCCGGAATCCGAAGAGGCGACATGGCAAGACATCATGCCGGTGGATACGCTCGGCCTGGAAGTCGGCTATCGTCTCATCTCGCTGGTGGACAAGGGACAGAACGGCGAGCTCCTGCGCCGCATCAAGGGCATCCGCAAGAAGTTCGCGCAGGAAGTCGGCTTCCTGTCGCCGCCGGTCCATATCCGCGACAACCTCGAACTCAAGCCGACCGCCTACCGCATCACGCTCAAGGGCGTGGAAGTCGGCAGCGGCGAGGCTTACGTCGGCCAGTTCCTGGCGATCAATCCGGGCATGGTGCACGGCGCGCTGCCGGGCGCGGCAACCACCGACCCCGCATTCGGCCTGCCCGCCACCTGGATCGATTCCGCCATGCGCGACCAGGCGCAGGCCATGGGCTACACCGTGGTGGACGCCGGCACCGTGATCGCCACCCACCTGAACCACCTGATCACCACGCACGCTGCCGAACTGCTCGGCCGCCAGGAAACGCAGCAGCTGCTCGACCACCTCGGCAAGGAAGCACCCAAGCTGGTCGAAGACCTGGTGCCGAAGATCATCACGCTGTCCACTTTGCAGAAGGTGCTGCAGAACCTGCTCACCGAAGGCGTCCACATCCGCGACATGCGCACCATCATCGAGGTGCTGTCCGAATTCGGCCCGAGCATTCAGGACCCGAACGAGCTCACGGCACAGGTGCGCATCGCGCTCGGCCGTGCGATCGTCCAGCAGATTTTCCCCGCATCCAGCGAGCTGTCGGTCATTACCCTCGACAACCGCCTGGAGCGCATCCTGATGCAGGCGCTGCAATCGAGCGGCCCGGACGGCGCGGGCATCGAGCCGGGCCTCGCCGACACGATTGCGCAGCAGACCGAAAGGGCGGCGCGCCAGCAGGAGCAGATGGGATTGCCGCCGGTATTGCTGGTGCCGGGACCGCTGCGCGCCTTGCTCGCGCGTTTCCTGCGCCGCACGCTGCCGCAGCTCAAGGTCCTGTCGCACGCAGAACTTCCTGATTCCAAGACGATTCGAGTTACAAGCCTAGTTGGAGGCCAAGCATGAACGTAAGAAAATTCTCCGCAAAAACGTCGCGCGACGCGTGGCGTCTGGTGCGCGAAGCACTCGGACCCGATGCGGTGATTCTCTCCAACCGAACCATCAACGGCACGGTCGAGATCCTCGCCCTCGCGCCCGAAGACATGTCGGCGCTGGCCGAGCCTGTCATCGAGAAGCCGGTCGCACCCAAGCCGCCTCTCTCCGATTCGACGCTGGCCGCATTCGGCGTCAAGCGCCAGCCCGAAGCCACACCGCAAGCAGCGCCGTCCGCATTCGGCGCCGGCCGCCCGATCGACAGCGACCAGGCCTCCAACCTCGCTGACGCACTGGCTGCCAGCCGCACCGCGCCGCAGGCGAGCCCCGCTGGCATGGGCGACATTGCCGAAGTGATGTCCGAGCTGCGCGCCATGCGCGGCATGCTGGAATCGCAGCTCGCCGAGATCGCCTGGAGCAGCCAGCAGAAGCGCGAGCCGATGAAAGCCAACGTGATGCGTGAGCTGCTGTCGGCAGGCTTCAGCGCCAGCCTGGCAAGGTATGTCACGCAGAAGCTGCCCGCCGGCGAAAAGACCGACAATGGCCTGGCATGGGTCAAGTCGGTCCTCGCGCGCAATCTCAATGTCGTGGGCAATGAAAACGAAATCCTGGAAAAGGGCGGCGTGTACGCGCTGGTCGGCCCGACGGGCGTTGGCAAGACGACCACCACCGCGAAGCTCGCCGCGCGCTGCGTCATGCGCCACGGCGCCGGCAAGCTGGCCCTGATCACGACGGACGGCTATCGTATCGGCGGCTACGAACAGCTGCGCATCTACGGCAAGATCCTCGGCGTGATGGTGCACTCGGTGAAAGACGAGACCGACCTGCGCATCGCGCTGGAAGAGCTGAAGAACAAGCACACCGTGCTCATCGACACCGTCGGCATGGGGCAGCGCGACAAGATGGTCGCCGAGCAGATCGCCATGCTGTCCGGCACCGACGCCAAGGTCAAGCGCCTGCTCTGCATGTCAGCGACCTCCACCGGCGAAACGCTCAACGAAGTGGTGCGCTCCTACCAGGGCGGCGGCCTCGCCGGATGCATCATCACCAAGCTGGACGAAGCGGCCACCGTCGGCAACGTGCTCGACGTGCTGATCCGCCAGAAACTCAGCCTGTACTACATCGCCAACGGCCAGCGCGTGCCGGAAGACCTGCATGTGCCCAACCAGCACTACCTGGTCGACCGCGCCTTCAAGCTCAAGCGCGAAACGGGCCCGTTCCAGTTCCAGGACGACGAACTCCCGCTGATCATCGGCAGTGCGGCAGCAGCAATGAACGACAAAGGTTTGCGTGAGGTGACACTTGGCTAGTTTCGATTTCGATCAGGCAGAAGGCTTGCGGCGCATGCTCGCCGCCGGCCCCAAGCCGCGCGTCTTTACTTTCCTTTCCGCTGCATCGGCGGAAGAGAAGGGCGCCATGCTCGTCAACCTCGGCGCCTCGCTGGCGCAAGCCGGCCGCGATGTGCTGCTGGTCGATGCCAGCCTCGCCTCCGAAGGCATCGCCTCCCGTCTCGACGCCCTGCGCGGCGCCACGCTGACGCAGGTGGCGCGCATGGAGCGCCGGCTTGAAGATGTCATCCAGCAGATGCCGCAAGGCTTCGGCGTGGCGGCGCTCAAGCGCGGGCCGCAGCGCAGCGCCGTCAAGGATGCGGAACTCGCCGGCCGCATGGACGGCGCGTTCGACCAGCTCGCCACGCGCGCCGACATCGTCGTCGTCGATGCCGAGCTGGACAAGGAAGATTCCCTCGCCATCCCGGCGCTCAACGATACCGAGATCGTGGTCCAGGTCGCCAACAGCCCGGAATCGATCAAGGATGCATACGCACTGATCAAGCGCCTCAACAACAAGCTCGGCCGCCGTCCGTTCAGCATCCTCGTAACCGGTGCCAGCGAAAAGGAAGCCCAGGTCGTCTTCGAAAACATGGCCAAGGCCGCGAACCGTTATCTGGCTGTCAAGTTGAACTCGATGGGCTCGGTGCCCGCCGACGAGCATCTGAAGCGCGCCATGCATCTCGGCCGCGCAGTGGTCGATGCATTTCCGCTGGCCGGTGCATCGGTCGCATTCCGTCGACTCGCAGGGAAGGTCGTATTGTCGGATATGGCCGCAGCGGGATAACATGGCGGTCTATGTACACCGTTAGCGGAAAATCGGACAAGAACCAGTTGCTGGAGGAGCACGCGCCTCTAGTGAAGAAGCTGGCCCACCAGATGAAAGCGAAGCTGCCGCCCAGCGTGGAGGTGGACGACCTCATCCAGGCCGGCATGATCGGGCTATTGGACGCCGTCAACCGCTATGAGGAAAACCACGGCGCGCAGTTCGAGACCTATGCGGTGCAGCGCATCCGCGGCGCCATGCTCGACGAATTGCGCAACAGCGACTGGCTGCCGCGCGGCATCCGCCAGAACATGCGCAAGATCGAAGTTGCGATGAACAAATTGCAACAGAAGCTCGGCCGCACCCCGCTGGAGACGGAAATCGCGAAGGAGCTGAAGGTGCCGCTGGAAGAGTATCAGGAGATGCTCAACGAAGGCAGCGGCCACCAGCTCGTCTACTACGAGGATTTCCACGACAAGGACGAGAGCGACCACTTCCTCGACCGCTACTGCATCGACGAACAGAGCGATCCGCTGCAGGCGCTGATGAACACGGGCTTCCGGGCCGCAGTCATCCGCGCGATTGAAGCACTGCCCGAACGGGAAAAGATCCTGATGGGCCTCTACTATGAGCAGGAGATGAACCTGAAGGAAATCGGCGCTGTGATGGGCGTGTCCGAGTCGCGCGTCTGCCAGCTGCACAGCCAGGCGATTGCGCGCATGCGTGCGAGGTTGAGGGAGCAGGCGTGGACTGGGCTAGCCTAGCCGGTCTCGCGATCGGTCTCATCGGCATCCTTTCCGGCCAGGCGCTGGAAGGGGGGCAGATCGATTCGCTGATCCAGCCCGCCGCGTTCGTGATCGTCGTGATCGGTACGATGGGCGCCGTGCTGCTGCAGAGCGGGATGGCCACCTTCCTGCGCGGCGCGAAGATGCTGCGCTGGATCTTCATTGCGCCGCCCGACAAGACGCGCGGCATCGAAAAGGAGATCACGCTCTGGAGCGCCACCGCGCGCCGCGAAGGCTTGCTGAGCCTGGAGCGCTACGTGCAGTCCGTGCAGGATGCCTTTACCGTCAAAGGGCTGCGCCTGATCGTCGACGGCATCGATCCGTACAAGATCCGCGAAATCCTCGACGTCGACATCTCGACTTATGAGCGCCGCGAGCGCCAGGCCGTCAAGATCTGGGAAGCGGCCGGCGGCTACGCGCCGACCATCGGCATCCTCGGCGCGGTGCTTGGTCTTATCCAGGTGATGGAAAATCTCACCGATCCGAGCCGGCTGGGCGGTGGCATCGCCGTGGCCTTCGTCGCCACGGTCTATGGCGTCGGCCTTGCCAACCTCGTGTTCCTGCCCATCTCCAACAAGCTCAAGACTATCGTGGCCGACGAAGTGCGCCGCCGCGAAATGCTGACCGACGTGTTCTGCAGCGTCGCCAACGGCGACAACGCACGCGTCATCGAAGAACGCATTCTCGCGTACCGCTAGCAGCGACCATGGCGCGAAAACGCTACGACGACGACAACGACAATCACGACCGGTGGATGGTCTCCTACGCCGACTTCATCACGCTGCTGTTCGCCTTCTTCGTGGTGATGTATGCGCTTTCCTCGGTCAACGAGGGCAAGTATCGCGTGTTATCCAACTCCCTCCTGAGCGCCTTCGGCCGCGTGCCCGTCGCACAGGCGAAGGGCGAGGCGGCGACTTCCGGGCTGCCGCTCCCGCTGCCGCCGCGCAACCGCAACAACGAGGCCTTGCGCCGCGAGCGTGAGCACCTCACCGGTGTGGCGCGCAATATCCAGGACGTGATGGCGCCGTTGGTCCAGCAGGGCAAGGTGCGCGTGACGCAGAGCGCGCGCGGCGTCAATGTCGAGATCAATGCCAGCGTGCTGTTTGCGCCCGGCGATGCGCGCCTGTCCGGCGAAAGCATCGAGGCCCTGCGCGCGGTGGCCGAGGTGCTGCGCAACGACGATCACGCGATCCAGGTGGAAGGGCATACGGATAGCGTGCCGATTCGCAACGCGCAATTCCCGTCCAATTGGGAATTGTCGGCAGTGCGCGCTTCGAGTGTGGTCAGGCTGCTCATCGACAGCGGGATAGCGGAGCAACGACTGACGGCCGTCGGACACGGACCGACAAGACCGGTGGGGTCGAACGACAGTGCCGAAGGGCGGCTGCGCAACCGGCGCGTATCTGTCATGATCCTGTCGAAGCTGCCGGAGAATGCGACGGAAGTGCCGGTGGCGGCGCAGCGGTAAAGCTTGATCGCGTGGCCGCGTGAAGGCGCGATGAAAGACACTGGATCCCGGCCCGCGCCGGGATAACGGTGAGAGATTGAGGTGTGATTAACGTCGGCCACCCGCATTCGGGACGCACGCTGTAGCCAAAGGATAAAGGACTGTAGGGTGGGTAGAGCGCAGCGAAACCCACCATGCGCCTGGCAGAGCGCATTTCGGTGCGTTTCGCTGCGCTCTACCCACCCCGCGGACCTCGATCGATTCATGAATGACTAACAACAACTTATATTCCCTATGAAGAACCTCCGAATCGGCACGAAGCTCGGCTTGGGCTTCGGCACTATCCTGCTGTTTCTCGCCGCAATCACGGCGGTGGGAATGGCAAGCATGGCATCCATGCATGGCACGACCGAACGTATCGTCAAGCAGGAGTGGATCAAGGTAAAGCTTTCGACGCAGGCGCTCGACAACACGCGCGGCAGCATCGCCCGCGTCTTCCAGCTGGTGATGAGCACGGATGCCGGCGACTCCGCGAAGGCGCGCGACCGTCTCACCGCCAACATGACTGCCGTGGAAGATGCCTTGCGCAAGCTCGACGGTTCGCTCACCGCCGGCAAGGGACGCGAGCTGCAAGACAAGGCCAAGGCTTCCCTGGCCAAGTACACCGATGCGTACAAGAAGGTGCTCGCCTTGATCGGCGAAAACAGGCGCGAGGAAGCCGCGACACAGGCATTCGGCCCAACCTATGCCGCCTTGCACGAACTCGCGGCGATACTGCGTGATCAGCTCGAATGGCAGCAAAAACAGGTTGATCTTGCCGGCGCGCAGAGCGAGGAAACGTATCTAAGCGCGCGCATGTGGATGCTGCTGCTGGGCGGACTGGCGATTGTCCTCGGGGCGAGCGGTGCATGGATGGTCACGCTGGGCATCCGGCGGCCCGTGCAGTATGCGGTGCGCGTCGCCAAGACTGTGGCCAGCGGCGACCTGACGAGTGTGATCAAGGTCGAGTCGAAGGATGAAACCGGTGAGCTGTTGCAGGCGCTGAAGAACATGAACGAGGCGCTGGTGCGCATCGTGGATGAGGTTCGCAAGGGCACGGATACCATCGCGACCGCATCGACCCAGATCTCCTCGGGTAACCTGGACCTGTCTTCGCGCACGGAGCAGCAGGCCAGTTCGCTGGAGGAGACGGCATCCTCGATGGAGGAGCTGACCTCTACCGTCAAACATAACGCTGACAACGCACGCCATGCCAACCAGCTTGCTTCCTCCGCCTCGGCAGTGGCGATCAGGGGAGGCAACGTCGTGTCCGAAGTGGTCCAGACGATGAGCTCGATCAATGAGTCATCCCGCAAGATCGTGGACATCATCGGGGTGATCGATGGCATTGCGTTTCAGACCAACATCCTGGCCTTGAACGCCGCCGTGGAAGCCGCACGCGCCGGTGAACAAGGGCGGGGCTTTGCCGTCGTTGCCACCGAGGTGCGCAACCTGGCGCAACGCTCTGCGAACGCCGCCAGGGAAATCAAGGCGCTGATCGGCGACTCCGTGGAAAAAGTGGAGATTGGAACCAGATTGGTCGACCAGGCCGGCAGCACGATGAATGAGGTGGTCGACAGCGTGAAGCAGGTCTCGGACATCATCAGCGAAATTGCCGCCGCCAGCGACGAACAACGCGCCGGCATCGAACAGGTGAACCAGGCCATCAGTCAGATGGACCAAGTGACGCAGCAAAACGCTGCGTTGGTCGAGGAGGCGGCGGCAGCGGCCGAGTCGCTGCAGGAGCAAGCCGGCGGGCTGGCGCAGGTAGTCTCCGTCTTCAAGCTGGACGCGAATCGGAACTTGCCCGCACTCCGCTGAGTGCGGTTCGGGAGATGTCCCGATGCGATCTTCCGATGCAAAAAGCCCGCTCATCGTGCGGGCGAAGACCAACTTCTGATTCTGCCTCAGGCTGCCCCATAACACTGCTGGCCGAAGCATTGCGTCGCATACGGCGGTGTGCGAGTTCGATGTGGTACGGAGCGCCAAACGCCGGCGCATTGGAGAATCCCTGTCCCCCGGCGTTCGCCGGGATGACGGGGAGAGGGGGGCGCGATTGAAAGCAGGCGCCCGCATTCGTATGTAGCCGGACTGCCTTGTTTGTCCGCGTGCGGGTTGAAGTGGCACCACCTCCCACTTCCCTGACCCCGTCATCCCGGCGAAGGCCGGGATCCAGCGGCGTCGATGGCGCGAAAAAGGGAAGCCTTCCACCGGTGTCACCACCGGTGAATACAACAGTCAGGGAGGCCAGTGATGTTCAGCCGACGACCAGCTTGCGCTTGTTCGCGGTGTTGGCCGACTGGCCGTTGGGGCCGTACATGGCGCCGCCCTGGGGCGCGCCGTTGAGGATGTTGAGTGCCGCCTGGTTGCGGCCCATGTGCTGGCCGATCAGCAGGCCGTTGACGCGGTTGAGTTCCTTGGCTTCGCGGGCGATGTCCAGGAGCTCGGTCCAGGACTTGCCGGCCGCGGATTGCGCGGCGCCGGCGTCAACCCATTTCTGCATGCCGGCTTCGCTGCCGTCGAAACCGGCGGAGGCGAGGGCGCGATGGCGGTTTTGCGCCAGTTCGGTCATGCGGACGACGAATTTCGTCTTTTCTTCGGCAAGCCTGGCCAGCTCGTCCATGTTGGCGTTGATGAGGACGTCCTGTTCCTGCTTGAGCAGGTCGCGCAGGGCAGCGGCCGCGCGGACCTCTTCGCCGAGGCTTTGTGCCAGGGTATTGCCGATCGATTGCATGTGTCTTGCCTTGCTTAATGTCTTGCTTCAGGCCTTGCGCGAGCGGATCAGGTCGCTCACCGTGTCGAGCAGTCCGTTGGCCACCTTCTCGGCGTCCACCTGGAACCGGCCCTCGGCGATCGCGGCCTTGATTTCTTCCACCTTTTTCGCGTCGAAGACGCTGGCGCCGCCCAGTTGCGTGAGCGATTCCATCTTCGTCGACAGGTGCACGGTGCCGGACTCGGCCGGTGCCTGGCTGACGGCACCTGCCTTGTCGGCGCTCTTGCCCGACCGGGTTTGCGTTGTGTTTACGCCCAACCCCGCGGTCTTTTTCAGGGAGTCATCGATTTTCACGGCAATTTCCTTGTCTGGTTGGTCTTCTACTGCTTGTCATCATTCTTATCGACCCGATTTGCGGAAACTTTAGCATTGAATCGCAGATTCCGAAAAAAACTTGCGGTCAGTACGTCACTTCCACCACTCCCCCGGCCCGCGCCACGCCGCTGACCACTTGCCCTGACGGGGTGCGCGCCTGCGCAACCTGGCCTTCGGCGGCGTTGTTCAGCGCTTTTGCTTCGGCGGAGACCTGGAATCCGGGGCCGTTCGATACCACGCGCACGGTCTGTCCCTGCTGGATTGCCTGCTGGGCGCGCAGGGCGTCGCCGCGCAGCGGGATGCCGGCGCCCAGGGAGGTTGCGACGGTGCGGCCGACTGCTTGCGATGGATCGGTAATGATTCCACTGGGTAAGGTCGTGAGATCGCCCTTGAGCTTGCTGAGGTCGTTCGGGCCGACCATCTGGCCTTGCGCGAGCGGCGCCGCGGTGACGACGTATTCCCCGATCACCTGCACCTTCGCGCCGACGTAGATCGTCCACGGGGCGGGGGCGGCGCAGCGGACGCCGACGGTTGTCTTGCCCCATACCCTGCTGCCGGCCGGGAGGAATGCCTCGGGCGCGGGGCAGGCGGCCAGATTGGTGCGGCTGTCGACCTGGCCCACCGAAATGTGGACCTGCCCGGGCAGGCCGGCACTCTGGATGCGGAGGAACTGCTCGACTGTCTGGCGGATTGCGCCGGTGTCCTGGCGCGCGGTTTGCGCTTGGGCGCCGGCTGCAAGCAAGCCGCAGGCGGCGATCAGGATCCGGAGCATGGACGTGAAAGGGGAGGGAATCATTGCAGGCTCAATGGTAGCGGCCGACAGGTAAATCAAAAGCCTGAATAGGCCCTGCTTTTTGAGTCTTATCAGTTGATCAGCGTGACATCGGCCTCCGTATGATCAAGCCTACATTAATCCATCATCGGCGCAGATTGTCATTTTGCCAATGATGACTCCGGAGGTCTTCATGATCGGAAAGCTTGACGAGGCATTGCAGTTCCAGCAGTCCGCGCTGCGCTTGCGGGCGGAGCGCCAGCAGCTGCTTGCGTCCAATATCGCGAATGCCGACACGCCTAACTACAAGGCGCGCGACATCGATTTCAGCAGCGCGTTGAAGCAGGCGATGTCGCCGGCGAGCGCGGCGGCGCCCGGCGCGCTGGTCAAGACTTCGGCGGCGCACTTGTCCGGCAATCCGGCCGGGCTGACCGCGAGCGGCGCGCCGGTAATGTACCGCAACGCGGCCCAGGGCAGCGTCGACGGCAACACCGTCGACATGGACGTGGAGCGCGCGCAGTTCGCCGATAACGCCTTGCGCTACGAGGCCGGTGTCTCATTCGCCGGAGGGCAGCTCAAGAAGCTGCTGGCGGCAGTCCAGGGGCAATAATCATGTCACTCTTTAATATCTTCAATGTCGCCGGATCGGCGATGAGCGCACAGGGCCAGCGCCTCAATACCGTGGCCAGCAACCTGGCCAACGCGGACAGCACATCGAGCGCGACCGGGCAGACCTACCGCGCCAAGCAGGTGGTGTTCCAGGCTGTTCCCACTGCCAATCCCGCTGCCGCCGGCGTCAAGGTGCAGCAAGTGGTGGAAGATCAGTCGCCGCCGAAGACAGTTTACGACCCGAAGCATCCGCAAGCCGATGAAAACGGCTACGTGACCATGCCGAACGTGAACGTGGTCGAGGAGATGGTGAACATGATCTCGGCATCGCGTTCCTACCAGAACAATGTCGATACGATGAACGCGGCAAAGACCATGCTGCTCAAGACGCTGACCTTGGGTCAGTGAACCAGGAGGATTGAATGACGACTGTACAGACCAACAGGGTGTCCGACGAGCTGATGGCGGCAATGAACCCGAAAAAGGATGCCCCGAAGTCGACCGCCGACGCCGCGCAGGATCGCTTCATGACGCTGCTGGTGGCGCAGATGCGCAGCCAGGATCCGCTCAACCCGGCCGACAACGCGCAGGTGACGAGTCAGCTGGCGCAGCTGTCGACCGTGACCGGCATCGACAAGCTCAACGCCACCATGCAGTCCCTGATGGGCAGCTACCAGACCAGCCAGACGCTGCAGGCGGCAAACATGATCGGATACGGCGTCCTGGTTCCCGGTTCCGATGTCATCCTGCAGGAAGGCAAGGCCGTGCTCGGTGTGGAACTCGCTGCCAAGGCCAACAACGTCAAGGTCGAAATTTCCGATGCGAGCGGCAACGTGGTGCGCAAGATTGATCTCGGCGAGCAGACGGCCGGCGTCGTGCCCTTCGCGTGGGATGGCAAGGACGATGCCGGCAAGGTTGCCAAGGATGGCGAGTACACCTTCAAGGTGACTGCCAAGATGGGATCCGAGAAGGTCGAGGCCAAGACCCTGTCCTTCGGCACCGTTACCAGCGTCACCACCAGTGCGCAGGGCGTCAAGCTCAACCTCCCGCGCATCGGCGAATTCACCATGGCCGATGTCCGGCAAATTCTTTAAGCCTGTCACGTATAGCCGCAATCAAGGAGAGATGAAATGAGTTTTCAACAAGGTTTGAGCGGTCTGAACGGCGCATCGAAGCAGCTGGAGACGATCGGCAACAACATCGCCAACGCCAACACGGTCGGCTTCAAGTCCGCCGTGACCCAGTTCTCGGACGTATATGCCAACTCCCTGAGCGGCACTTCCGGCCTCGGCACCGCCGGCATCGGTACCCGTGTCTCGCAGATCGCGCAGCAGTTCAGCCAGGGCAACATCACGGCCTCCAACAGCGCGCTCGACATGGCGGTCAACGGCGGCGGCTTCTTCCGCCTGAACAAGGACGGCGCCGTCAGCTACGCGCGCAACGGCCAGTTCCAGATCGACAGGGAAGGTTTCATCGTCAGCAATGACGGCGGCCGCCTGACCGGCTTCGTCGCCAACAATCTGGGCGTGCTGCAGACCGGCAGCCCGACCGATCTGCGCATCAGCACGGCCGACCTCGCCCCGCAGCAAACGACCGAAGTCGAAGCCCAGCTCAACCTCGACTCCCGACTGACCGCGCCCACCACCGCGTTCAACGCGGCGACGCTGGACACGACGATGTACAACAGCTCGACGTCGGCGACCGTGTACGACAGCCTCGGAAATTCGCACGTCGTCCAGCTCTACTTCCGGAAGCAGCCGGCGCCGGCCGTCAACACCTGGGACGTATACGCAACGACCAACAGCGCCGGCGCGTCCATCACCAACGCGGGCAACCTCGCCGCCACGCTGACGTTCAACGACGCCGGCCAGCTGACCGGCGGCTCGCCCGGCACCATCAACATCGCGCTGACCAACGGCGCCTCGACGCCCCTCAACGGCGCCGCCGGCATCGCGCTCGATTTCGACGACACCACCCAGTTCGGTTCGGCCTTCGGCGTGAACGCGCTGGCGCAGGACGGCTTTGCATCGGGCCGCCTGTCCGGCTTCAACGTCGGCAATGACGGCACGATCACCGGCCGCTACACCAACGGCAAGACCTCGACGCTGGGTCAGGTGGTGCTGGCCAACTTCAGCAACCCGAACGGCCTGCAGCCGCTGGGCAACAACCAGTGGGCGGAAAGCGCGGCATCCGGCGTGGCGCTCGTGGGTGCGCCCAATTCCGGCCGCCTCGGCCTGATCCAGTCGTCCGCCACCGAAGATTCGAACGTCGACCTGACGGCCGAGCTGGTGAACATGATCACTGCGCAGCGCGTCTTCCAGGCCAATGCCCAGACCATCAAGACGCAGGATCAGGTCTTGCAGACGCTGGTGAACCTGAGGTAATGGCCTGCAGCCGCACTGACGAAGGAAATATATGGACCGGCTGATCTACACGGCGATGAGCGGCGCGAAGCAGATCCTGGAGAAGCAGGCGAACAACGCGCACAACCTGGCGAATGCGACGACCACCGGTTTCCGCGCGCAGCTCGATTCATTCCGCGCCGTTCCGGTGGTCGGCGGCGGCCCGCTGCCGACGCGCGCCTTTGTGGCCGATGCCACGGTCGGGGCGGACTTCACGCCCGGCCCGATCCAGAACACCGGACGCGAGCTGGATGTCGCCGTGCAAGGCAAGGGCTGGATCGCGGTCCAGCTGGAGGACGGCACCGAGGCGTACACGCGCAACGGCAGTTTCAAGATCAGCGAAAACGGCGTGCTCCAGACGCAGGGCGGCATCAATGTGCTGGGCGATGCCGGCCCCATTGCCATTCCACCTGATGTGGCCCTCACGGTCGGCAAGGACGGCACGGTCTCGGCGATCACGACCGTGGGCAAGCCCGGCGCGGCAACACCGCTGGGCCGTATCAAGCTGGTCAATCCGCCGGAGGAAGAGCTGGTGCGCGGCGACGACGGCCTGTTCCGCCTCCGGGGCGGCGGCGAGGCGGAAGCGGATGCCAATGTCGCCGTGATCGGCGGCGCGCTGGAGGGCAGCAACGTCAGCGTGGTGGAGGCGATGGTCGACATGATCAGCCTCGCGCGCCAGTTCGAGATGCACATGAATTTGCTCAAAAATGCGGAAAGCAACGAGCAGAAAGCATCGCAGCTCATGTCATTGTCGGGCTAGGCCGGCAGTCAGAATGTGAATAATGTGCCGGCATGATGTTTCAGCGCCGGCGATGAACAGAGGTTACTGGAGAAAATAATGATTCGTTCCCTGTGGATTTCCAAGACCGGTCTCGATGCGCAGCAGACGCAGATGGACGTCATTTCCAATAACCTCGCCAACGTGAACACCGCGGGCTTCAAGCGTTCGCGCGCCGTCTTCGAGGACCTGCTGTATCAGACCCTGCGCCAGCCCGGCGCACAGTCGTCGCAGCAGACCCAGCTGCCCACCGGCCTGCAGATCGGTACCGGCGTGCGCCCGGTCGCGACTGAACGCGTGTTCACGCAGGGCAACCTGCAGCAAACCAACAACGAGAAGGATATTGCGATCCAGGGTGCGGGCTTCTTCCAGGTGCTGTTGCCCGACGGGACCTCGGCCTACACCCGCGACGGCTCGTTCAGCGTCGACAGCCAGGGCCAGATCGTGACGGCGAGCGGCTACGTGGTCCAGCCCGCGGTCACCATCCCCGCCAATGCCATCACCATGAGCATCGGCCGCGACGGCACGGTGTCGGTCACCCAGCCCGGCGTCACCGCGCCGGTCCAGGTGGGCACGCTGCAGCTTTCCACCTTCATCAATCCGGCCGGCCTCGAGGCGCGCGGCGAGAACCTGTACGTCGAGACCAGCGCTTCCGGCGGCCCCAGCGCCAACACGCCGGGCAGCAATGGCGCCGGCACCCTGGCGCAAGGCTATGTCGAAACCTCGAACGTGAACGTGGTCGAGGAATTGGTGAGCATGATCCAGACGCAGCGGGCCTACGAAATCAACAGCAAGTCGATCCAGACCTCCGACCAGATGCTGCAACGCCTGTCGCAGATGTGAGGACAGGCCTGACGTGAACTGAAGGCGAGAGTGACATGAAGCGAACCTTGGCGAACCTGGTGTGGGTGCTGCTGGCGGCGGGCCTCAGCGCATGCGCGACCGTCCCGGACACCATCGTCCAGCAGCCTAATGCGCCGGTACAGGCGCGGACCGTGGTGCCGGCGCCGGCCAACGGCGCGATCTTCCAGGCCGCATCCCACCGCCCTCTGTTCGAAGACCGCCGCGCACGCATGGTGGGCGACATGCTGACGATCGCCATCAATGAACGCACCAGCGCAGCCAAGAGCGCGGCCAATTCGACCTCGAAGACCGGCAGCGTCGATTTTGCCGCGCCGCGGCTGTTCGGCATTCCCGCTTCGACCACGGCCAAGACCGCACTCGCGGCGGATTCCGCCAACAAGTTTGAAGACACCGGATCGGCAAGCTCGAGCAATACCTTCAGCGGCACGATCGCGGTCACCGTTGTCGATGTGCTCCCCAACGGGAACCTCGTGGTCGCGGGCGAGAAGCAGGTCGCGCTCGACAAGGGCGTTGAGTATGTCCGCTTCTCCGGCGTCGTGAATCCCGACAACGTCACCAACAACGTCGTTTCCTCCACGCTGGTCGCCGACGCGCGCGTGGAGTACCGGACCAACAGTCGCATCGACAAGGCCGAGATGATGTCGCAGCTGACCCGCTTTTTCCTGAGCATCCTGCCGCTGTAAGCGCGGCTTTGTACCGACCATGAAATCGAAGAATTCCGCCTCGCTGAAGATCAGGAAAGCGCTCCTCGGCCTCCTCGGCGCAGCCTGCCTGTTGTCGGCGGGCGCCGTGCATGCCGAGCGGCTGAAGGACATCGCCAGCATCCAGGGCGTGCGGCAGAACCAGCTGATCGGCTACGGCCTCGTGGTCGGCCTCGACGGCAGCGGCGACCAGACCACGCAGACGCCGTTCACGGTGCAAAGCGTGGTCAGCATGCTCCAGAGCCTGGGCGTGAACGTCCCCCCGGGAACCAGCCTGCAACTGAAGAACGTGGCGGCCGTCGTCGTCACCGCATCCTTGCCGGCCTTTGCGCAGCCGGGCCAGACCCTGGACGTCACCGTTTCCTCGATGGGCAATGCCAAGAGCCTGCGCGGCGGCACCCTGCTGATGACGCCGCTCAAGGGCGCGGACGGACAGATCTACGGCATCGCCCAGGGCAACGTGCTCGTCGGCGGCGTCGGTGCATCCGCCAGCGGCAGCAAGGCGCAGGTGAATCACCTGAGCGTGGGCCGCATCTCCGCCGGTGCGACGGTGGAACGCGCGGTGCCGACTACGCTCGGCCGCGGCGAAGCCGTTTACCTTGAGCTGAACGATACCGATTTCTCCACCGCGAGCCGGGTGGTGGAAACCATCAACCGTCGCTTCGGCCCCGAGACCGCCGCCGCCCAGGACGGCCGCGTGATCCGCGTGCGCGCGCCGCTGGGCAGCGACGAGCGCGTGGCCTTCCTCGGCGCACTCGAAAGCCTGCATGTAACGCCGGCGCAGATGCCCGCGAAAGTCATCCTCAATGCACGCACCGGTTCGGTCGTGATGAACCAGGCGGTCACGCTGGACAACTGCGCGGTATCGCACGGCAACCTGTCGGTGGTGATCAACACGCAGCCGGTGATCAGCCAGCCGGCCCCGTTCTCCGGCGGCCAGACGGTGGTGGCATCGACCTCGCAGATCGAAATCCAGAAGGAACCCGGCCAGGTGCTCATGCTCAAGGGCGGCACCTCGTTGGCGGACGTGGTCAAGGCACTGAATGCCATCGGCGCGACGCCGCAAGACCTGCTCGCAATCCTGCAGGCGATGAAGGCAGCAGGTTCTCTGCGCGCCGAGCTCGAAATTATCTGAAGCAATGATCAATCCCGCCAACAGCCTCGCCGGAAAGCTCGCGATCGATGTCAAGGACGTCGGCGAGCTGCGCCAGGCGGCACGGCAAAACTCTCCGGAAGCGTTGAAGGCGGCCGCGCAGCAGTTCGAAGCGCTGTTCATGAACATGGTGCTCAAGAGCATGCGCGAAGCTACCCCGCAGGAAGGCATGTTCGACAGCCAGCAGAGCCGCATGTACACCTCGATGCTCGACCAGCAGCTCAGCCAGACGCTGGCAAGCAAGGGCGTCGGCCTCGCGGATGCCCTGTTCAGGCAGTTGTCGACCAAGATTGCGGCGCCCTCTGCGGACGGTGAAGAGATGTCGGGTATCCTGCCGCAGTCCACCGTACCGTTCACGCCGATGGAGATGCCGTCTCTGCAACGCGCCGGACAGGCGGAGCCGATTCGTGCGAACCCCAATCAGCCGGCACATGTCCGGGCCTTCATGGAACGGCTCGGGCCGCATGCCGAGGAAGCGAGCAGGGCGACCGGCATCCCTGCCAAGTTCATGCTGGGCCAGGCTGCGCTTGAAAGCGGCTGGGGCAGGCGCGAGATTACCGGCGCCAATGGCGCCAGCAGCCATAACCTGTTCGGCATCAAGGCCACCGGCGGCTGGAAGGGAAAGGTTGTTGAAGCAGTGACAACAGAATATGTCAACGGGGTGCCGCAGACCAAGGTCGAGAAATTCCGCGCCTACGACAACTATGCGGACGCCTTCCGCGACTATGCAAACCTGCTGAGCAAGAATCCGCGCTATGAATCCGTGATCGCCAACGCGCAGAGCGCAGAAGGTTTCGCCCAGGGCCTGCAGCGTGCCGGCTATGCCACCGACCCCAACTACGCGGCAAAACTGACAAAGATTATCAAGCAGACAATGTCTGCATGATTATTTCGTTCCAGGGATTGTCAGGATCGTGGAGATGGCCTTAAGTTTGTCCGCCACGTGCCGTTGATACAGATACCGACAGATCGATAACCAACTAAAAGATCATGGGCTCTTCCTCTATCCTAGGCATTGGCCAAAGCGCGCTGCACGCAGCCCAGACCGGGCTGGTGACCACCGGGCACAACATTGCGAACGTCAATACGCCCGGCTACAGCCGTCAGGTCGTCATCCAGGGCGCTGCCCCGGGACAGGACGTCGGTGTCGGGTTTATCGGCAAGGGCGCGGACGTGGTGACCATCCGGCGGGTGTTCAATGAATTCCTGCACAACCAGGTGGTGTCGCAGCAGGTGTCGAAGAGCGCGGTGGACAGCTACTACGCGCAGATCAAGCAGATCGACAACATGCTGGCCGACCCCAAGGCAGGCGTGTCGGGAGCGATGCAGGAATTCTTCGAAAGCGTGCAGGACGTCGGCGCCAACCGCAACGACGCAGCCGCCCGGCAGGCCATGCTCTCTTCGTCCCAGGCGCTTGCCGCCCGCTTCCAGAGCATCGGAAACCGTCTCGATGAAATGCGGCAGAGCATCAACGGGCAGATCACCACCAGCATCGGCGTCATCAACACCTATGCGCAACAGATCGCAACCCTGAACGATGCGATCGAGAAGGCGCAAGGCACCGCGGGAGAGGGCAAGCCGGCGAATGACCTGCTCGACCAGCGCGACCAGCTGATTGCCGACCTGAGCAAGGAAATCAAGGTTTCGGTCGTCAAGCAGGGCAACAGCTATAACGTCTTCATCGGCAACGGTCAGGCGCTGACCGTCGGCACGCAGGTGTTCAAGCTGACGCCGGTGGCTTCGCAGATGGACACGAGCAAGCTGCAGATCGGCTATGTATCGAACGGTAAAGTGAGCACGCTCGCCGACAACAGCCTTCCGGGCGGCCGCCTCGGCGGGCTGCTGGAATTCCGCAACAACTCGCTGGATCCGGCCCAGAATTCCCTCGGCCGCATGGCCATCGGCCTGGCGCACAGCTTCAATGCCCAGCACAGGCTCGGGCAGGACCAGACCGGTGCACTCGGCGGGGCGTTCTTTACCGTCGGCGATGCGCAGGTCACCGCGTCCAGCGCCAACAGCGTCGCGCCGCCGACCACGGCGGCCATGACGGCGACCATCACGGACGCCAGCAAGCTGACGGTGAGCGACTATCGCCTGACGTTCGACGGCGCGACGAACCGCTATACCGTTACGCGGCTGTCCGACAATACTGCCGTCTACGGCCCGAATGCCGCCTTCCCGTCCGGCGCCAACGTGATCGAAGGCGTGACGCTTTCCAGCACCGGCGTCTTTACTCCCGGCAGGGATGCCGAGTTCCTGATCCGTCCGACGGTGGCCGGCGCCACCAAGTTCGGTGTCGCGATCAATGACACGACGAAGATCGCCGCGGCCGAGCCGCTGCGCACCAGCACCGGCACGGCCAACAGCGGCAACGCGACGATCACGCCGTCGACGATCTCGTCGACCGTCTTGCTCAAGCCGACGCAGTTGTCCGTGACGCACAACGGCACGGCGGCTCCTGGCGGCCTGCTGAGCGGTTTCCCTGCTGGCTCTACCATCGCCGTCAAGAGCGGCGGCACGACCACGACCTACCCCGCCGGTACCGCATCCGTCCCCTACAACCCGGGCGACACGCTGGTCATCGACGGCGTCAACCTCACGGTACCCACGACCGCCGGCGCGCACACGATCGCCCGTCCGAACGCGACGCTGACTTTCAACGGCGGCAACCTCACCGGATTCCCACCCGGCCTGGACGTGACGGTGACAGGCACCGACGGCACCGTCACAACCCATACCGGCGGCACCGTGCCCTATCAGGCAGGGGCCACGATCAGTTATGGCGGCCTCAGCTTCACGATGTCCGGCACCCCCGCAGAGAACGATACCTTCGTGGTCGGCAACAATACCGGCGGCGTCGGTGACAACCGCAACGCGCTTCGCCTGGCCGAGCTGCAGACCAAGAATACGCTGGGCAACGGCACGATGAGCTATTCCGGTGCGTACAACCACATGGTCAGCCAGGTTGGCAACAAGACTGCCGAGCTCGAGGCAATGAGCAAGGCCGAGGCCGCCATGCTGGAGCAGGCGATGCAGGCGCACCAGGCGGAATCGGGCGTGAACCTCGACGAGGAAGCCGCCAACCTGATGCGTTACCAGCAAGCCTACCAGGCAGCGGCGAAAGTCATGCAGACGGCAAGCCAATTGTTCGACCTCTTGCTCAATCTCGGGGCATAACTCGCGAGGAAAACTTCATCATGCGCATCAGCACGAACACGATTTTCGAGAAGGGCGTGGCCCGCATGGGCGAGCTGCAGAGCGGCCTCGCAAAGACGCAGCAACAGATCTCGCTGGGCAAGAAGCTGATCGCTCCCTCGGACGACCCGGTCGCCGCCTCGCGCGCTCTCGCGGTGACGAACACGCAGGAAATCAACGCGCAGTATGCGGTCAACCGGCGCTCGGCGAGGGAATCGCTGTCCATGTCGGAAGGCGCATTGCAAAGCGTGACTTCCTTGCTCCAGGACGTCAAGACACTGATTGTCCAGGCAGGCAACGGCACGCTGTCGAACAGCGAGCGGCAGTTCATCGCAACCGATCTGCAAGGCCGTTTCGAAGAACTGCTCGGCCTTGCCAATAGCCGCGACGGCAGCGGCAATTACCTGTTTGCCGGCTATAGCAATGCCGACGCACCGTTCAAGGCGTCCCCCACCGGGGCCTCCTACGCGGGGGACCAGGGCGAGTACAAGCTGCAAGTGCACACCGGCCGCACGCTCGAAGCGGCAAAGAACGGAAATGCGCTGTTCGAACGGATCAACAGCAGCAATACCTTCGTTTCCGCGACGGCCACCGGGGCCGGCGCGATCTCGAAGGGGGCGGTGACCGACATCGCGCAGCTCACCGGGGCGCGCTATGATATCACCGTGACCGACGATGGCCTGGGCAACCTTACCTACGCGGTCGACAATCTCGATGACGGTTCCGGCGTGCCGGTGGCAACCGGCGCTTTCACAAGCCCGCAGACGATCGCGTTCGACGGCCTCGAGTTCGATATTTCCGGCACCGTTGTGGGCGGGGACCGGTTTACGGTACGTCCCACCAAGAACCAGAGCGTCTTCACCACCATGAAGGAGCTGATCTCCGTGCTGCAGACACCGATTACCACATCGGCGGCAGACAAGACGAGGCTGGCCAACGGGCTGGCGATCGCCAACACCAATATCGACAAGGCGATCGACCATGTGCTGACGGCACGCGCATCCATCGGTTCCGGGCTGAAGGAAATCGAGTCGCTGGACAGTCTCGGCACCGACCTCGACGTGCAGTATGCGCAGACCTTGGCGGAGCTCCAGGATCTCGACTACGTGAAGGCGATCACCGACCTGACCAAGATGGACGTATCGCTCAAGGCGGCGCAGCAATCGTTCATGAAGGTGTCCAACCTTTCGTTGTTCAACTACATGTCCTGATGCCTGCGCGCCGCGCAGGCATCAGCGCTTCACGCCGAAGGTTCCCGAACCGATCTGTCCGACGACCTCCAGCCCCTGCTGGAACAGGCGTTCCAGCGGCGCCGTCATGTACGGCAGCATCAAGGCAATCACGATGAATCCCGCCCCGAGGGTGATGGGGAAACCGATACCGAACAGGTTAAGCTGCGGCGCGGCACGCGTCAGCACGCCGAGGCCGATGTTGGTCAGGAGAAGCGCGGCAATGATGGGAAGCGCAAGCTGCGCGCCGGTCGTGAAAATCGTCCCGCCCCAGGAAGCGAGCTGGCGGAACGCGCCCGTGCCGGCAGGCGTTCCCGAAATCGGCAGGGTGACGAAACTCTCGGCCAGCGCCGACAGCATGGCAAGATGGATGTTCAGCGCCAGGAACAGCATCAGGGTCAGCAAGGCAAGGAACTGCGCGATCGCCGATGAGCGCGCGCGCGTCTGGGGATCGAAAAAGGTTGCAAAGCCGAAACCCATGGTCAGGCCCGCCACCTCGCCGGCCATTTCGACGGTGGCTAGTACGACGCGCATGGCGAAGCCCATCGACAGGCCGATGACGAGTTGCTGCATCAGGATCAGCAGGCCGGCCAGCGACATCGGATCGGCGGCGGGAAGCGCGGGGACCGTCGGCGCGATGACGAGGGTCAGCATGATGCCCAGGCCGAGCTTGACGCGCATGGGGATGCTGAGGTTGCCGAACAGGGGCGCCGTGGCGATGAGGCCGAGGATGCGTGTGAGCGGCCAGAGGAAGGACGCGATCCAGGTGTTGAGCTCGGCGCTGGTGAAGGTGATCATTGGTCGTGTTCGGGGGCGCTTGGCGGGTTTCGCTGCGCTCTACCCACCCTACGTTTCTTTATAGAGGACCGTAGGGTGGGTAGAGCGAAGCGAAACCCACCACTCAATAAAGAACTGTAGGGTGGGTAGAGCGAAGCGAAACCCGCCAACCCCACTTACCCGATCAAGGTCGGAATACTCGTAAACATCTGACGCATGTAATCCGTCATCACCGTCAGCATCCACGGCCCGGCGATGATCATGGCAAGGAATATCCCCACCAGCTTCGGAATGAAGGACAGCGTCATCTCATTGATCTGCGTCGCCGCCTGGAAGATGCTGACCACCAGGCCGACCACGAGGGCGACCAGCAGCATGGGCGCCGAGATCATGACGGTGATTTCGATGGCCTGGCGGCCGAGGGTCATTACGCTTTCGGGAGTCATCGCGCGTCCTCAATAAAAACTCTGTGCTAGGGAGCCGATCAGCAGCTGCCAGCCGTCCACGAGCACGAACAGCATCAGCTTGAAGGGCAGGGATACGATCGCCGGCGACATCATCATCATACCCATCGACATCAGGATGCTGGCCACCACCATATCGATGATCAGGAAGGGGATGAAGATCGCAAAACTGATCTGGAATGCCGTCTTCAGCTCGCTGGTGATGAAGGCGGGGATGAGCACGCGCAGCGGCACGTCTTCCGGGCCGTTCAACTGCGGCGAATTGGACAGCTTCACGTAGAGTGCGAGATCCGACTGCCGCGTCTGTTTCATCATGAAGGTTTTCAGCGGAGCGGCGCCGCGCTCGAGCGCCTGCGTCATCGTGATCTTGTTCTCGGAAAGCGGCTGGTAGGCCTCGGAATAGATGCGGTCGAACACCGGTCCCATCACGAACAGCGTCAGGAACAAGGCCAGCCCGATCAGGACCTGGTTGGGCGGCGCGGTCTGCGTGCCCAGCGCCTGGCGCAGCAGCGACAGCACGATGATGATGCGGGTGAAGCTGGTCATCATCAGCAGCGCCGCCGGCAGCACCGACAGGGCGGTGAGCAGGATCAGCGTCTGCAGGCTGAGCGAATAGGTCTGGCTGCCGCCGGGGCCGGGCGTGCTGGTGACGGCCGGCATGCCGGTCTGCGCGGAGGCCAGCAGGGGCAGGCCAATCAGTGCTGCCGGGAGGAGGAAATTCAGGGATCTTGCCGTGAAGTGCGCAACGCGCGAGAAGTTAATTGCCATTGCGCTTGTCGATCGTTTGCTTGAGCCACGCAGAGAAGTTTTTCGTACCGTCCGGGGCCGTTGCGCCCGGCGCCACTTCCTGGCGCGGCATGGTGGACAGGGCATTGACGCTGCCCGGTGCGACACCGACCACAATCCATTGCTCGCCGACTTCTACCACCACCACGCGCTCGCGGTTGCCGACGCTGACGCCGCCGACCACCTTGGCCACGTTGTTGCCGCCGGGGCCGGCCACGCCCATGCGCTTGAGCACCCAGGCGGCGCCCGCCATGAGGGCGAGC
>Ga0196971_1000459_pt1 | contig 30683 bp, 36 predicted proteins | sample S1v_1013CmetaG_FD_148660 | JGI IMG/M metagenome (GOLD analysis project Ga0196971, IMG submission 148660) | Soil microbial communities from Anza Borrego desert, Southern California, United States - S1+v_10-13C | ecosystem: Environmental > Terrestrial > Soil > Desert | place: USA: California...
GGGCGGTCCTCCCTGAAAAATGACGCGGGCGTCAAATTCAGGGAGATGGCGCCGGACGGGCCGCGCATTGATTTCGATCAAAGACTCTGGCGGTAGCGGCGCAAGACCCGCTACATCGGCGGCATGCGGCTCTTCATTGGCCTGATTGGCGCTCTTTTTTGTCTCTCCGCCTGCGCCATCGGCACGTCCGAGGACGAAAGCGATCGTTTTCCAACCTCCTCCGCTTATCCGGCCGGCACGATGGAGCGGATCGAGTTCACCGCCGGCGTCCCGGAAGGCTGGCGCATCTCGGCGCTGCAGACGCCGGCGCGGCCGCAGGCGAGCTGGAAAGTGGTCATTATCACCGGCACGCCGTCCTGGAGCGAATATTGGGCGCCGACGATTGCCGGCCTGCCCGAAACACGCGAACTGATCGTGGCCGACCGCCCCGGATTTCGAACCTCGGAGCCGGAGGACGCCGTCCGCGATCTCGCCAAGCAAGCCGACGCGCTCGCGCCTATGCTCGAGGCCCGCGAGGGGCAGCGAATTCTCCTTGTCGGCCAAAGCTTTGGCGCGCCGGTTGCGACGCTGATGGCCCAGCGCTACCCGGACCAAGTCGACGCCATCGTGCTGGTCTCGGCTTATTTCGGCGACCGCGGCCCCACCGCGCGACGCTTATTCGGGACCGGCCGCCTGGTCCAGGGCATGTTGCCGCGGGATTTCCGCAACTCGATCGTGGAAATGACGGCCCAGACCGAGCAATTGCCCGCCGTCTGGACTGCGCTCCGGGGGCTTAACCAACCGATCGTCTTCATCCACGGCGACGCCGACACCTTCGTGCCGATCGAGGCCGACCAGCGCATTGCCAATGAATATGGCCACACCCTGATCACCGTCCCGGACGGGGACCATTTCCTGAACGCCTGCTGCGTCCCGGCCTTGCTGGCGGCCATGGAGCAGGCCATCGCCGAGGCGGAAGGGCGTGAGGCGGCCGATCCGCCAGCGCCGGCCAGCGATCCTGATCCGGCTGGCGGCCCCGCCTTGCGGTGAGTTCAGCCTTCGGCTAGAAGCCCCGCTTCATTTTCCACGCCTGACGCAAATTCTAAGGGGCACGGGCCCATGGCCGGCATTGTATTGAACGTTGAAAAGCGCGAGCGCACCGGTTCGGGCGGCGCCCGCGCCACCCGTAATTCCGGCTTGATTCCGGGCGTCCTCTATGGCGGCGCGCGCGGCTCGATCCCGATCGAGATCAAAGCGAAGGACGTCGAGATGGCGCTCCGCTCAGGCAAGTTCCTCTCGCACATGGTGGAACTCAACCACCAAGGCGAGAAGCAGCCGGTGATCCCGCGCGCGATCCAGTTTCATCCGGTGACGGACCTGCCGATCCACGTCGATCTCTATCGCGTCGAAGAAAATTCCGAGATCGACATCGACGTCGTTGTGCACTTCCGCAACCACGAAGCCTCGCCGGGCCTGAAGCGCGGCGGCGCGCTCAACATCGTGCGCCACACGATCAAGCTGCGCTGCAAGGCCAACAAGATTCCGGAAGAGATCGTCGTCGATCTCACCGGCCGCGAAATCGGCGACTCGATCCACATCTCGTCGATCGCACTGCCGGACGGCGCGCGCCCGGTGATCCGCGACCGCGACTTCACCGTGGCGACCATCGCCGGCCGCAAGGCGGAAGCCGAAACGACCGAGACGCCGGCCGAAGGCGCCGCCGCTCCGGCCGAAGGCGAGAAGAAGGAAGGCTGATCCGCCTTCCCTTGAACGCCGGATTGAGGACGGCTGGCTCTCACGCTATCCTTCTCGGATGACTCAGGACGAACTAGCCAAACTGAGCGTTGCCGAACGGCTCACTCTGATCGGTGAGCTATGGGACAGCATTGCAGATGACGACGTACCCCTGTCGCAAGAGCAGCAGGAGGAAATCGAACGACGGCTGACTTCCTTCGAAGAAGACAGACTCACGGCCAAGAGCTGGGAGACCATTAAGGCCGAACTGGCCCGGCGCGGACGGTGACGTCTGAGGTACGATTTACGGCTGTAGCTGAGCGCGAATTCATCGAGGCGCTCAATTGGTACGAACGCCGCTCCGCCCGGCTTGGAGCTCGATTTCAAGGCGAAGTAGATCGACAGATTGGTAGGATCGGGCGCGCGCCATCTGAATTTGCGTTGCTTTACTCTGACGTTCGCAAAGCCCGAGTGCGTCGATTTCCATATAGCCTTCTGTTTCGCATTACGCCCCAAGACATATTTATCATCGCGTGTTTTCATTCCAGTCGGGCGCCATCGACTTGGCTGCGGCGCGTCGCTTCAACGAAGAAAGAGAATTAGAAAGCGTTCATGCTGCTCCTCGTCGGCCTCGGCAATCCGGGCGCGAAATACGCAGGCAACCGGCACAATATCGGCTTCATGGCCGTGGACGCGATCGCGCGCGCGCATGGCTTCGGCCCGTGGAAGAAGAAATTTCAGGGCGAACTGGCCGAGGGCCATATCGACGGCGTGCGCACGCTCTTGCTGAAGCCGCAGACGTTCATGAACGAAAGCGGCCGCGCCGTCGGCGAAGCGGCGAACTTTCACAAGCTTTCCGCTACCGGCGTCGTCGCCTTCTATGACGAGATCGATCTGGCGCCGGGCCGCTTTCGCATGAAGACGGGCGGCGGCGCGGCGGGCCACAACGGCATCCGCTCGATCATCGCCTCGCCCGTCGGCGAAGGCTTTCGCCGCGCGCGGTTGGGAGTCGGCCATCCCGGCGTCAAAGAATTAGTGCATCACCACGTGCTCAGCGACTTCGCCAAGAGCGATTCCGAATGGGTCGGCAAATTGCTCGACGCCTGCGCGAAAGCCGCGCCATTGCTGGCGAAGGGCGAGGACGAAAAATACCAGGGCGAAGTCATGCGCCTCGCGCCGGCGGAGAAAGCCAATCCGCGCCAGCAAGCGAACGGCGAGCCATGATCATTCTGATCCTCACCTATCTGCCTTCGCTCGTATGCGGCTGGCACGTCGTGCGCACAGGGCGCGAGATGTTCTGGCTGTTGCTATTCCTGATCGCGCCGCTGCTTGCGCCGGCGTTTTATGTGCTCGCCATTCTCGTGCCGGAATGGATGGGCGGACGCACCGCGCGCGGCGTCGGCAAAGCGGCGCGGCAGGCGCTCGATCCGCAGCGCGATTATCGCAACGCGCTCGCGGCGTTCGAAGACACGCCGACCGTCGGTAACCGCATGCGCATCGCCCAAGCCGCAGCCGCGCTGGGGCGCTGGGAAGATTCCGAAGCGCAATGGGCGCAGTGCGTCGAAGGCCATTGGGCGGAAGATCCGGCGATTCTGATGGGGCACGCCAACGCGCTGCTCGAACTCGGCCGCTGGCAAGACGCGCTCGCGCGGCTTGAGCAATTGAAGGCGCTCGGCGGCCGCGAAGCGACGTCGCCAACGACGGCGCTTGCCTTTGCCCGCGCTTACGAAGGTCTCGGCCGCACGCAAGACGCCGACGACGCCTATCGTCTTGCGGCGGATCGCGTCCCTGGGCTCGAAGCGAGCGGGCGTTATGTGGCGTTCATGGCCAAGACTGGCCGCCGCGAGGATGCGGAGATCGGCCTTGCCGAACTCGAACGCCGCTTGCAGAAGATCGCCCCGCCCCTGCGCCCCGAAGCGCGCATCTGGCGCGACATGGCGGCCAAAGCGCTAGGACGGACGTGATGGAAACAATCGCCATCCTCGGCGCCAACGGCGTTTATGGGCGCTGGCTCACACCGCGCCTGATCGCGGCAGGCTACGCGGTGCGCGCACTGGTGCGCCGGCCCGAAGCCGCCGGCGTCGCGGCGGCGTGCGGCGCTGAGGTGCGCATCGCCGATATCTTTGACGAAGCCTCGCTCGTCGCCGGACTCGACGGCTGCGACACCGGCATCAATCTCGCAACATCTCTGCCTGGCCCGAGCGGCCGCGGCTCGTATGAAGCGAACGATCGCGTCCGCACTGAAGGCGCGCCGATCTGGGCCGCGGCATGCCGCAAAGCCAGCGTTCAGCGCGTCATCCAGCAGAGCATCGCCATGCTCAGCGCCTCCGGCACGGATGAGTGGTCGGATGAAGACACGCTCTTTCCCGCCGACGACAGCCTAACCGGCCGCGCCTTCGCCGCATCGATCGCGATGGAGGATGCGATCCGCGCCTCCGATCTCGACTGGATCATCCTCCGCGGCGGTCTGTTCTATGGCCCCGGCACTGGCTTCGACGACGATTGGTTCGCGCGCGCGCAGGCGCGCAAGCTGCGTTTGCCGGACGATGGGTCAAGCTTCGTCTCGCTGCTGCACATCGCCGACATGGCGGCTGCAACGCTCGCGGCCGTCCGCACATGGCCCTCGAAGCAAACGCTGATCATCGCCGATGACGAGCCGGCGCGTTGGCGCGACGTCTTCGGCTTCGTCGCCCAATCGATCGGCGCGCCCGCGCCTGAGCCCGGCGGGCGCGCGGGCTTTCCATCGTTCCGCGTCAGCAATCGCCGCGCCCGCGCGGCGTTGAACTGGGCGCCCTTCTACACAAATTACCGCGTTGGGCTGGTACGCTGACGCGACGGTCAAAGAGGACATTATGGGTTTCAAATGCGGCATCGTGGGCTTGCCCAACGTCGGCAAGTCGACGCTCTTCAACGCGTTGACGAAGACCGCCGCCGCGCAAGCGGCGAATTATCCGTTCTGCACCATCGAGCCGAATGTCGGCGAAGTGGCTATGCCTGAGCCGCGGCTCGACAAGCTCGCCGCCATCGCCGGTTCGAAGGAAATCATCCCGACGCGGATGAATTTCGTCGATATCGCCGGCCTTGTCCGCGGCGCCTCGAAGGGCGAAGGCCTCGGCAATCAGTTCCTGGCCAACATCCGTGAGTGCGACGCTATCGCTTACGTGCTCCGCTGCTTCGAGAACGACGACATCACCCACGTCGAAGGCCGCATCGATCCGATCGCCGATCTGGAGACGGTCGAAACAGAACTGATGCTAGCTGATCTCGAAAGCCTCGAAAAGCGCATCACCAATCTCGAAAAAAAGGCCAAGGGCGGCGACAAGGAATCGAAGCTGACGCTCGACCTCGTGTTGCGCGCCAAGACCCTGCTGGAGGACGGCAAGCCTGCGCGCCTCACCAAGATCGCGGCGGAGGAGCGCAAGGCATTCGAGATGCTGCAGCTCTTGACCGCGCTGCCGGTGCTCTATGTCTGCAACGTCAACGAAGCCGACGCGGCCGGCGGCAACGCGCATACGACGCGCGTCCAGGAGCGGGCCAAGCAGGAGCACGCGGCGTGCGTCATCATCTGCGCGCAGCTGGAAGCAGAGATCGCGGCGCTCTCGGATGAGGAGCAGGAAGAATTCTTGGAGACGGTCGGCCTGCAAGAGCCCGGCCTCACCAAGCTGATTCATGCAGGCTACGATCTGCTTGGGCTGCAGACCTATTTCACCGTCGGCCCCAAGGAAGCGCGCGCCTGGACCATCGAAAAAGGCTGGACGGCGCCCCAGGCCGCCGGCGTCATCCACGGCGACTTCGAAAAAGGCTTCATCCGCGCCGAGACGATCGCCTATGACGACTTCATCACCTTCAAAGGCGAGCAAGGCGCCAAGGAAGCCGGCAAGATGCGGCTCGAAGGGAAGGATTACGTCGTCCGCGAAGGCGACGTGATGCACTTCCGCTTCAATGCCTAAGGGTGCGACCCCTCCTCCACGCGCCCTCTCCACGTTCGAGCTCGTGGCCATGGTGGCGGCGCTTTCGGCGCTGAATGCGCTCGCGATCGACATCATGCTGCCGGCGCTACCGCAGATCGCGCGCGATTTTGCGCTGACGAACGACAACGACCGCCAGCTCGTCGTGATCGCCTATGTGGCGTTGTTTGGCGTCTCGCAGCTGGTTTACGGCCCGCTTGCGGACACGTTCGGGCGGCGCAGCGTGCTCATCTATGCGCTTGGCATTTATGTCGTCGGCTCGATCCTTTGTGTGGTCGCGCCGAATTTCGAGCTTTTTCTCGCAGCCCGCGCGATGCAAGGCGTCGGCGCGGCCGCGACACGTGTGATCGCCACAGCGGTGGTGCGCGATCTCACGGAGGGCAGACGCATGGCGCAAGTCATGTCGATGGCCATGACGGTGTTCATGATCGTGCCGATCGTCGCGCCGGGCCTGGGTCAGCTCATCCTGTTCGTCGCGCCGTGGCGTTGGATTTTCGGCGCGCTGTTGATCTACGCGCTGATCGTGCTTGCCTGGGCGCTGATCCGCCTGCCGGAGACGCTAAAGCCCGACTATCGCGCACCATTCCGGCCGCGCGAGATCATCGCCAATTACGCGGCCGTGCTGCGCGAGCGGCAAACGATAGGCTACATGATCGCCACCACGTTCGTGACCGGCTGCCTGTTCGGCTACATCACCTCGTCCGAACAGATCTTCGTCGATTATTACGAACTGGGGCCGCTCTTCCCCGTCGCCTTCGGCGCGATCGCCATCGCCATATCGTGCGGCACCTTCCTCAATTCGCGGCTCGTGGTGCGCCACGGCATGCGCCGGCTTTCGCATGCGATGACGATCGGCATGACGGTGACCGCCGCGTTGATCGCCGCGCTCGCCATGGCCGGGCTCGCGAACATTTGGGTGTTCACCGCGCTGCTGGCGCTCGCCTTCTCGATGTTCGGGCTCGTCTCCAGCAATTTCAACGCACTGGCGATGGAGCCGGTCGGCCGCGTCGCCGGCTCGGCGTCGGCGCTTTATGGCGCGGTCACCGCCACTGGCGGCGCGATCGCCGGCGGCCTGATCGCGCGCGCCTTTGACGGCACGCCGGCGCCGTTCGCGATCGGCCTTGCGGTTTCGGGGCTAGCCACCCTGCTCGCCGTTCTGTGGACCGAGCGCGGGCGCCTGTTCGAGCCAACGCCGCGCCTTCCCTAGTTTTGCACCCGGCTACCGAAGCGCAGATCGTCGCGCGGGCGCACGTGCACGGTGCTGCGGCCGTAGTCGATCGCAAGCCCACGCGCTTGCGACAGCACGTCCATGCCCACCAGCAAAGTCGGCTCGTCCTGCAGGCCCCAGAAGTTGAAGATGTGAAAATCGCCAACGAACGCGGTGATGTTACGCACCTCGAGTTCACCAATATCGAGACGTTGCACCAGCATGGCGCGATTGAGGATGACGCGATCGCCGGCCGTATAAGCGATCGCGTAATCGATCTGGCGGCGATTGTCGCGCACGCGCGCGTTCAGCGCATCGCGCAAGGCGTTGTTCGCAAGCGACGAATCGGAGCCAGTGTCGATCAGCAGATTGACGCGCACGCCGTTGATATGGCCGCGTATGACGACGAGATGGCCGAACCGCAGCTCGCCGCGGATGGTCGCCCAGCCGCGCAATCGCCGCGCCTCGGATGAAGGCACGATCTCGATGCAATTGCGCTCGAAATCCATTCTGAGCCGGCGTCCGCGCATGCCGTCGACGCCAAGCAAACCCTGCTCACCCGCCAGCACCGCCCCGTGCAGCATCGGCATCGCCGCGCCGGTCAGTGAAAGTTCGCCGTATTCAAGCGACGCGACTTCCACCAAAGGCGCGGTTGAAACCCCATGCACCGAATGCACTTCGCCCGAACCGGTTTGCGCAAGGCCAAGCTGTTCCGCGAGCGCTTGCGACACCACCGACCGGTTCGCGCCAGTATCGACGATGAAGCGATACGGCCCCTGACCGTTGATGCTCACCGGCGCCACCACACGTCCGAGCCGGTCTGATCGGGTCGGGCCGAGCGCGAAGTCCTCCGGACGCGCTTCCTGGTAGGCCGCCAGATCGGGCGCATCGATGCACTCCGCCGCCGCGGCTGTCGCCGCCGCGACGGCGCTGCAGACGACCATGAGAAAACGGCCGAGAGCGCCCATGATGGCGAGAGCTTGATCCGCTGCGGCGCGCTGCGCCAGTGACCATCCGCTCAACTTCCTGCGAGGCTCGACGAAAGCGGGCCGCTATGCGACGGAAAGCCATGATCGAACGCATCAGCCTCACCAGCGCCATCGACGGTTTCGAACTGAGCGCACTGAAAGCGGCGCCCAAGAACAACCCGATCGGCGGCGTCGTGGTGATCCAGGAAATCTTCGGCCTCACCGACCACATCGCCGACATGTGCCGCGTGTTCGCAGATGCGGGATACGTGGCTATCGCGCCAAGCCTATTCGACCGCATCGAGCACGATTTCCACGCGGCGCACGATCCCGAAGGCGTCAAGAAGGGCATCGGCGCCGTCATGGGGTCGCCGTGGCCGCAAGTGGCGTCCGATCTGCAAGCAGCGATCGATGCGCTGCCGCAACCCGTTTACGTCACCGGCTTTTGCTATGGCGGCGCTGCGACCTGGATGGCGGCGGCGCAATGCACGGGGCTAAAGGCGGCGAGCTGCTTTTATGGCCGCCTGATCGCCGACCTGCTCGACAACACCCCGCGCGTTCCGGTCATGCTGCACTACGGCGCGAGCGACGCTTCGATCCCGCCGGCGAATTACGAACGGGTGCGGCTGGCGGCGCCGGACTCGCCTCTCTATCTTTACGACGCGGGCCACGGTTTCTGCCGCGCCGGCAGCAACGATTACGACGCGCCATCGCGCGAGCTGGCGCTGTCGCGCACACTCGACTGGTTCGCACGCTGGCGCTGAGGAGGGTTTATGGCGATCGATCACGTTTCTGTCGGCGTCACCAACATCAAGCGCGCGAAAGCGTTCTATGACGCCGTGCTTGCGCCGATCGGCATGCAGCCGGTGATGCCGGTGGAGTTCGGCGGCCAGCTCGCCGCAGTCGGCTATGGCCAGACCGAACAGCCTTCGTTCTGGATAGGCACGCCGATCAACGGCCAGCCCGCCAGCATGGGCAATGGCGTTCACATCGCCTTCCGCGCCGAGACGCGCGAAGCGGTGGATGCCTTCTTCCTGGCCGCGCTCGAGCAAGGCGGCATCGAGGACGGGCGTCCGGGCCTGCGCACGGAATATCACCCCGACTATTACGCCGCCTTCGTCCGCGATCCGGACGGCAACAAGATCGAAGCCGTCAGCCACGCGCATGAGTGATGACAAACCGGTCGCCATTATCGGCGCCGGTCCAGCAGGCTTGATCGCCGCCGATGTGCTGAGCGCGGCAGGCAAGAGCGTCATCGTCGTCGAGCGCATGCCGAGCGTGGCGCGCAAATTTCTGATGGCGGGCCGCGGCGGGCTCAATCTTACTCACTCTGAACCGTTCGAGCGCTTCCTCACACGCTACGGCGCGGCCGCGCCACGCCTGCGGCCAATGCTTGAAGCGTTCACACCGGCGGATTTGATCGCGTGGGCGGAAGGGCTGGGCCAGCAGACATTTGTCGGCTCAAGCGGGCGCGTTTTTCCCAAGGCGATGAAGGCGTCGCCGCTTCTGCGCGCGCTGTTGCGGAGATTGAACGATCGGGGCGTCGTCATTCATGCCAACGCGACTTGGCTCGGCTGGAACGACAACGGCGCGCTACGTTTCGACGGCACTCTTCAAGCGCTGACACCCACCGCCACGCTCCTCGCGCTAGGCGGCGCGAGCTGGCCGAAGCTTGGCTCCAACGGCGCGTGGACAGAGGCGCTCGCTGGGCGCGGTGTTGAGATCACGCCCTTCCGACCGACCAATGTTGGCTTCAACGTCGCCTGGAGCGATCATTTCCGGACGCACTTCGCCGGTCAGCCGCTGAAGACCATCGCCGTCCGGCACGGCGCACGCGAGGTGCGCGGTGAAGCCATGATCACACGCTACGGCATAGAAGGCGGCGCGATCTATGCGCTCTCGGCGGACTTACGCCCGCCGGCCGAGATCGAGATCGATCTCCGCCCCACGCTGTCGCTCCCTGAGGTCGCCGCAAAACTCTCGCGTGTCAAAAGCGGCGATACGCTCTCCTCCACCCTGCGCAAGGCGCTGAACCTGTCGCCGATCGCCATCGCGCTACTGCACGAAAACGGGCCGCCATCGCGCGCGCCGGAGCAGTTGGCCGCCTTGATCAAAGCCGCGCCGATCCGCCTCTTCTCGACACAAGGCTTGGAGCGGTCGATCTCGAGCGCTGGCGGTGTTGCGTGGCGGGCCGTGGATGAGAATCTACAGCTGCGCGCGATGCCGAGCGTCTATGCCGCCGGCGAAATGCTGGATTGGGAAGCGCCAACCGGCGGCTACCTGCTGCAGGCCTCGTTCGCCACCGGCGTGTGGGCCGCACGCGAGATGCTACGGCGCAGCGGCGCCAATCGGTAGCGCCACTTCGCGCAGGCGCGTCACATCCTGCATCGGCGGCGCGCCGAACAAGCGGCGATACTCACGGCTGAATTGCGAGGGGCTTTCGTAACCCACCTCATGCGCCGCGCGCGCCGCATCCATCGCTTCGGCGAAGATCAGCCGCCTCGCTTCCTGCAGACGCATCTGCTTTTGATATTGCAGCGGGCTGAGTGAGGTGACCTGCTTGAAGTGCAGATGCAGCGCCGACGAACTCATCCGCGCTTCGGACGCCAGCGTCTCGATTGAGAAGGCTTCGCGATAATTGCTTTTTATCCAACTGATCGCACGATTGACTTGGCTGAGCTTGGAATCCGCATGCGCGAGCTGGCGCAGCCGAGCGCCATACTCGCCGGCCAGCAAACGATAGAGCAATTCGCGCTCCGCCAATGGCGCGAGCATCGGAATGTCGCGCGGCGTCTCGGCCAGCCGCAGCAAACGCAAAGCTGCGTCGAGCAGTTCGTGCGTCACGGGACTAAGCGCGACGCCGGGTGCAGGATCGCCCGCGTCTGATGGCCCCATCTCCAGCGCCAACGCCGCGAGCATCACCCGATCGATCTCGAGCTTGAAGCAAAGGTAGGGCTTATCCGCGCTCGCCTCGATCACCTGCCCAATCACCGGCACGTCGACCGACGCTGTGAGAAAGCGGCTCGAATCGTAGTCGAGAACCTCGTCGCCGATCCGCACGCGCTTCTTGCCTTGCACCACAAGGCAAATCGCCGGCTCGTGCAATGAGTGGAGGGGCTGGGTCGGCGACGAAAACCGGAACAGCTTCACGCGCGGGACGGCAGTCTCGACCACACCGTCTGCGCCCCCCGCATATTTTTCAATCAGCTCAATCAATTGGGCGAAGCGGTCCACGATCCGGCTCCTGTTTTAGGCAATCTGACGCTAGCACATTTGGGACCTCGCTAAGGGCAAACAAGCGAGGTTTGGAAGAATAGGCAATCATCGCGGAGGCCTGTTCTACCGCCGCGAGGGCCCCATCCCTCATCTTCTCCGTGTCGCGGGCGCTCTCCCGCCGGCCCCCAAAACTACGGAGACCAGAAATGTCCATCCAAGGCAAAATCGTCGCCATTACGGGCGCATCCAGCGGCATCGGCGAAGCGACCGCGCGCGAACTCGCCAAGCGCGGCGCGACCATCGTCGTCGGCGCCCGCCGCACCGATCGCCTCGAAAAACTCGTCGCCCACCTGCGCGCGCAGGGCGCGACGGCGGAGTTCACGGCGCTCGACGTCACCAATCGCGACAGCCTTCAAGACTTCGTTCGCTTCGCCCGCGAGCGCTTCGGCAAGCTCGACGTCATCGTCAACAATGCCGGCGTCATGCCGCTTTCGCCACTTGAAGCCCTCAAGGTGGAAGAGTGGGATCAGATGATCGACGTGAATATCAAGGGCGTGCTTTACGGCATCGCCGCGGCGCTCCCGGTGTTCGCGCAGCAAGGCCACGGCCACGTGATCAACACCTCGTCGATCGCGGCCTATCGCACGATCCCGACCGGCGCCGTCTATTGCGCCACCAAGGCGGCGGTGAACTTCATCACCGAAGGCTTGCGCCAGGAGAACGCTTACGTCCGCACCACGATCATCTCACCGGGCGTAACGGAATCCGAACTGGCCCACACGATCACGCACGAGGCGACGGCGAAATTCATCGATGAATATCGCAAGACCATCATCCCCGCCGACGCCATCGCCCGCGCCATCGCCTTCGCCATCGAACAACCCGACGGCGTGGACGTGAACGAGATCGTCGTCCGCCCCACCGCCGCGAGCTAACGCACTAAGTTGAGAACGCCATGAACTATCTCTTCGTCACCAAGCAGACCCACGTCGATTTCAAGACGGACGATCCGTCCACTTATCTCGGCGCCTGGAAAAGCGCCGCCGGGTTCGTCAGCCACGAGCTGCGCGCCGACGGAACTTACGTAAAGCGGAAGGGCAACCGCCCCCCGGTCGGCGGCCGCTACAACATCGCCGGTACGCGAGTCTCCTACCAAAGCGCCGACGGCGGCGTCTTCGAAGGCGAGTTCGCGGACGGCCGACTGCATCAGGCGGGCATGATCTTCTACAAAGTCATGTGACCAGCCGAAGGGCGGGTGCACCCAAGGCAGCGCCCGCCCTTGCCGCACCGGGGGGCCCCTGCTAGCTAGCGCGCCTCCCCACAGGACCGCCATGCCGCAAGCTTCCGCCACGATGAACGTGATGATCGCCGCCGCCCGCAAAGCGGCGCGGGCGTTGGCGCGCGATTTCGGCGAAGTGGAGAACCTCCAAGTCTCACGCAAAGGACCGAGCGACTTCGTCTCCTCCGCCGACATCAAGGCTGAGAAGACGATCTTCGAAGAGCTCTCCAAGGCGCGTCCGGGCTACGGCTTCCTGATGGAAGAACGCGGCGCCGTCGAAGGCACCGACAAGTCGCACCGCTGGCTGGTCGATCCGCTCGACGGCACCACCAACTTCCTGCACGCCATCCCGCACTTCGCCATCTCGATCGGGCTTGAGCGCGAAGGCGTGCTGGTCGCCGGCGTCGTTTACAACGTCGTGCGCGACGAGCTGTTCTGGGCCGAGAAAGGCATGGGCGCCTATCTCAACGACCGGCGTCTGCGCGTCGCCGGCCGCAGCGACATGCGCGATGCGCTATTCGCCACCGGCACGCCCTTCCATGGCAAGCCTGGCCACACTAAGGCGCTTGGCGAGATCGAACGTGTGATCGCAAAGAGCGCCGGCATGCGCCGCTTCGGCGCCGCAGCGCTTGACCTTGCGTACGTCGCGGCCGGCCGCTTCGACGGCTATTGGGAGCGCGGCCTCAACGCCTGGGACATCGCCGCCGGCGCCGTCCTCGTGCGCGAAGCCGGCGGCGTCGTCACCGAGATCGACGGCGACGATTTCATGAAGACCGGCGCTGTCGTAGCGGCAAACGAGCGCCTCCTGCCCTTGCTCACGCAAACCGTTCGCGGCAGTTGATCGCGCGCCTGCGCTCGTGAACACTAGCGGCCAATAAGGCTCGCCCCGTCCAAGGGGACAGGGCGGGAGAAACGCTTGGCCAACACCGCCGGACCTGAACGCAAGATTTCCGTCTGGGAGATCGCGGCCTTCGCTGCGCCGGCTGCTCCGCTGCTGGCGCTTTCGCTGCCGGTAATCATCTTCCTGCCGCCGCACTTCGCCGAACATTTGGGCCTGCCGCTTTGGGCGGTGTCGGCAATCTTTCTCGGCGCGCGCGTCTTCGATCTCTTGATCGATCCGTGGATCGGCGGCCTGCAAGACCGCACCGAGTCCCGCTTCGGTCGGCGCCGCTTTTGGCTGGCGGTCAGCACACCGCTTCTGATGCTGTTTTTATGGGTCGTGTTCTTAGGCCTCCCGCAAGGTGTGCCGCCGCTCGTCGCCGGCATCGCCGTGTTTGCCATGTATGTCGCCTATGCGAGCGCCATGATCGGCCATCTGGGCTGGGCTGGCGAATTGCAGCCCACCTATCACGGCCGCACCCACGTGCTCGGCGCAGTGCAAACGGCCGGTATGATCGGCCAAGTGCTGATGCTCATCATCGCCGGCGTGGTGGCGCTACGCGGCACGGATGCGGACGCGGTGCATGCGATGGGCTGGACCTTGCTGTTGCTGTTGCCGCTCTGCGCCTGGTCGGCGATCGGGCTAGTGCGCGAACCTTATCGTCCGCCGCAACCGCATCTTTCGCTGCGCGAAACCATGAACACGCTGCTCGCGAACAAGCTGGCGATGCGCGTGCTGCTGCCGGATTTGCTGCTGGGCGTCGCGCAAGGCGCCTCCGGCGGCCTCTTTCTCTTCTATTTTCAGTTCGTGCTTGGATTTGAATCGGAGGCGCAGACGCTGCTGGCGATCTATTTCATCGCCGGACTCGCCGGGGTTCCGATCTGGTGGTGGGCGGCGCGCAAGTACGGCAAGCACATCAGCCTTCAAGGCGCGCTCGTATTCGGCAGCGTGACGACGGCGGGGCTTTGGTTCTTGCCGCCTGGCAATTTCGGTTTGGTCGCTCCATTGATGGCGATTGCCGGGCTAGCGCAGGGCGGCGGCGTACTTCTCACGCGCGCGCTGATGGCGGATGTCGTCGATGAAGACGAATTGCGCACCGGCGCGCGCCGCTCCGGCCTCTATTTCGGCGTGCTGATGACGACGTCGAAGCTCGGCGTAGCGGCCGGCCCGCTTACTTATGCGATCCTTGGCGCTGTCGGCTTCGCGCCGTCGCTCGGCGCAGAAAACAGCGGGTTGGCGCTCAACACGCTGGGCATCTTGTTCATCGGCGTACCGATCGTGCTCTATCTCGCCTCAGCGCTTTCGCTGCAGGGCTACCCGCTCGACGAAGACGCCCAGGCCGAGCTTCACGCCGCCATCGCCGCGCGCCAAGCCGCGAACAGCGAGAACACCTTGGGGCCGGTCACCAAATAACGCTTCCACATCCGCGTCGGCTCGCTGACGAGGCGATGCGCCCACTCCAGGCCGGCCTTGCGCATCCATAGCGGCGCGCGCTTCGCGCGGCCGGAGAGGAAATCCAGCGCCGCGCCGACGCACAGGCCAACGCCCCGCGCGTCACCATGCTGGCTCATCGCGTACGCAATCAGCTCCTGCTGCGGCGCGCCGACGCAAATGAAGGTAAAGCGCGATGGCTGCTGCGCGGCGTAAGCCGCAGCGGCCACGATGGCGGCCGGCTTGTTGCGCAGGCCCATCGGCGCTTTGTGCCAGCGCACGTCCGTCAGGCCGTAGCGATCCTTCAGCCCTTCGATTTGATCGCGGTCGCCGCCGATGATGGTCACCGGCTCGTGGCGGTCGATCACGCTGTCCAGCAGACGCTCGGCCAAGTCAGCGCCGGTCGCCACTGGCAGCGCCAGCGCCGCGCGACGCGCGAGCTTCTCCAGAATGCGGCTATCGTTCAGCAGCAACCAGGCGCGGTCGTAGAGAGCGCGGCGCGCCGGCTCGTTCGAGAGGCCGACAATATGGTCAACGTTCGGCGTCGCCACATACGCAAAAGGCAGGTCCAAGCTGGCGCGCACAGCGACCGCATCCACCGCTGCGTCGAGGCAGAGACCGCTGAACTGAAGATCGAGAAAATCCACTCCGCGCGTTGTGATCGCGCCGCCATCGAAAGCCATACCGATTAACCCAAACGTTGCTTTAACTTCGTTTGAGCGCCCTATGCAGAAAGCGGGCCGGATGGATCGCGTCGCGCGCGATTTGAGATAGCAGCGTTGGTTCGCCGCACATTTCCGCGGCGATTATCTCGCCCAGCAGGGGCGCGTTAGTTAAGCCACGCGCGCCTAAGCCGCCGATAACGTAAACGCCGTCGTGCGCGGGCGGCGGCGCGTCTGTTTCGATTTTGCGCCCGTGCGCGAGTGGCGCGTATTGGGCGAGCCAGCGTTCCGCATCGGGCAACAGGCCTGCGACGGGCGCGCGATCGGGCGTGGTTACCCGCAGCGCCGCGCGCGAACGCAAACTTGCTTCCGAAACGCCGTCCGCGATCTCCGGCGCAAGCGCGCGAAGCGCTTCGAGATTGCGCCGCCGTGAGTCCACATCCGGCGCAGGCGCTGCACCATCATTCACCTTGTCGAAGGTCGCGCCGAACAGCACGCCGCCGTCAAACGGCGCCGCGTAACTGCCACGCACTTTCGCGCGCAAAAGCGCCGCGCTCGCGCCCCACTCGATCTGCCCGCGCGACAGCGTCAGCGGCAAAAATCGCGCGGGGCCAAATTTCGTCAGGGCTGCCCCGCACGCGAGCACCACAGCATCCGCTTTCAGCAACGCGCGCTGATCCGGCGCGCGCAACACCCAGCCGCCATCCGCCTGCTCCAGGGTTTCGACCGGTGATTCAAACAGCACCCGCGCACCTTCGAGCATCGCTTCCGTCGCCTGCCGCGGGCGCACGACCCCGGCGCGCACATGTAGCGCTGCGCCGTTGGCCAAGCCTTTGAACCAATCCTCCGGCAAAGGCGGATCGGCGATCAGATCGCCAAGCGCTTCATCGTCCGCGTCAAGCAACTGTTCGACGCCGCAGCGTTCGAACACACCGAGTTCCTCGTAAGCCGCGACAGCGTGCAAATACGCGGCGAGATGAAATTCCCGAAGCACGCCGCCGCGATCGAGACGCGGCATCACCAACCCCGCCGGATTGCCGCTCGCGCCCGCACCCAACTCGCGCGCTGCTTCCAGCACCACCGCTTCAACGCCGCGGCGCGTCAACGCCAGCGCGACCGAAGCGCCCGCGATCCCAGCGCCAACGATAGCGACTCGTTTCGGGTGCGACGGCGCGTAGGGATAAAGAACACCTCCCCCTCTCCCTTGCGGAGAGGGGGCCGGGGGGGGAGGGGCGTTCAAACGCACTAACGCCTGCTTGTCTGAACGCTCCTCACCCGGCGCGCTTTCGCGCGCCACCCTCTCCGCAAGGGAGAGGGTTGGTCCGAGCACAGCCTCCAGCCGCTCGCGCTTGGCGCCGAAGCCCGGCCTTTTCTCCACAGAAAATCCCGCCGCCTGCAGCCCGCGCCGCACATCGCCGGCCACCGTGAATGTCGCCAGCCGCGCGTCCGGCGCGCTCAGCCGCGCGATCTGACGAAACACCTCAGGCGACCACATCGCCGCGTTTCGCGCCGGCGCGAAGCCGTCGAGAAACCAGGCGTCGAATTCGCCCGCGAGGCCCGCCAAGATCGTCTCGGCCTCACCAATGTGTACGGTCAGCGAAACGCCATCGTCAGGAAACCACAGCCGCTGCGGCGCGTACGCGCGTACGGGCCAGCGCTCGAGCAGGCGCGCAGCGAGATCGGCAACCTCCGGAAACTGCGCCAGCGCGCGCGCAGCGTCCGCCTTTGCGAGCGGGTATGCCTCGAGGGTCGAGATATGCAATTGCGCATGAGGTAGGCGGACCCGTTTCCACGCCCTCCAAGCGGCCAAAACGTTCAGTCCCGTGCCAAATCCCAGCTCGAACAGGGCGAAACGATCCCTGTTTTTCCAGGCCTCCGGCAAGCCGCAGCCTGCGAGAAACACGGCCTCGGACTCGTCCAGTCCACCGCGACGGGAAAAGTAGACGTCATCAAACGCCGCCGCGCGCGGTGCGCTTTCGTCGCTCCAATCGATCTCGGGCTGCGGCGGCAGGCGGGTCATTGCGACACCCTAAACGCAAATGAGCCGCCCTTTCGGGCGGCCCATCGCGATAACTACGTCCGTAGATAGATTACGGAGTGGTCGCCGGCGGCGTGGTGGTCGCGGCCGGATCGGCCGGAGCAGCAGCCGGGTCGGTCGGCGCAGCAGCCGGATCCGTCGGAGCAGCAGCCGGATCGGCCGCCGGTTCCGTCGTCTCAACCGTCGCCGGCTCTTCCTGAACGGTCGTCGTTTGGCCGCAGGCCGCGACGCCGAAGGCGAGAACGGCAGCGGCAGCCGCCGCCATGCCCAACTTGAACTTCGTCATAGGTTCTACCCCTCGTCTCAGCGTCGGGGTCTACCCCCAACGCGGGAGGCGACTCCATGCCAAGGATTAACCGCATTGGCAAGCGCCAGAGGCCCGAACCCCCATGCAATTACGCATAGGTTCGCCTGGGGAACACAATGCTGCTGTCAGCCTTCGACTGCGGCTGCCAGCGCTTCTTCCAGTTGCGCGAAGCTCGGCTGCATATGCGTCGGCACCGAACCGCGCCCGATCTCAACTGAGACCTGCGCCGCGTTGCCGTGCAAGTGCGCTACGAGCACATCGCGGATGATTTTGTAGAATTGCGCATCGTGTTCGATCACGGCGTTCAAGCGCGTCGCCATCGGACCGACGATGCCATAGGCCAAGAACACGCCCAAGAAGGTGCCGACCAGCGCCTTGCCGATCATGAGGCCCAGAACTTCCGGCGGCTCGTTGATGGCGCCCATCGTTTTTACGATGCCCAGCACGGCCGCGACGATGCCGAGCGCCGGCAGGCCATCCGCCATCGTCTGCAACGCATGCGCGGGGTGCATCGATTCGTGATGATGCTTCTCGATCTGCTTTTCCATGGCGTCCTCGACCTGATGCGGATCGTCGAGGTTCATCGTCATCATCCGCAGCGTGTCGCAGATGAAATGCACGACGAAGTGGTCTTTGCAGAGCTTTGGGTACTTCTGGAAAATCGGGCTTTCTTCGTGCTTCTCAATGTGCGCTTCGAGCGCGACGACGCCCTTGGTCTTCATCAGCTTGGTCAGCTGGAAGAGCAGCGCCAGCAGGTCGCCGTAATCCTTCTTATTCCACTTCGGCCCGGACATGACCTTGCTCAGGCCGCCCATGACGCCTTTGAGGCCGTCCATGTCGTTGGAGATGATCAGCGCGCCGACCGCGGCGCCGAAGATCATCATAAATTCCATCGGCGCAGCTTCGATGATGACCTCGAAATGGCCGCCGGCGAGCATAAAGCCGCCGAACACCATCCCGAACACCACAACAAGGCCGATAATAGGAAACATGGATAACGCGCGTTTACCGAAGGCCTTCTGCCGACAGCGCGTTATGCCTGACGGCGCTTAACGCGCCGTTTCGGCGTTAGTCTTTCTGCACCGTTTGCCAGTTTCCGGTTCGTCAACGCTCTTTCCCCCCGCACGCCCTCAGCGTAGCAAGTGCGCGCCTTAGGCCGATGCCAGACACCCAGCCCCCCCTGCCCGAAGGCGTGCGCGCCGACAGCCGCGCGCCGATTGGGCGCAACCGCCAATTTCGGCTGCTGTTCATGTGCCTGCTCGTCATTGGCGCGGGCAATTCGATGCTGCTTGCGGTCGCGCCGCCTTTGGTGCGCGAACTCAGGCTGCCGGACTCCAGCGTCGGCTGGATCTTCTCGCTCTCGGCTTTGCTCTGGGTGGTGATGAGCCCGAGCTGGGGCCGGCTTTCGGATCGCATCGGCCGCAAGCCCGTCGCCGCACTCGGGCTTGGCGCTTACGCTGTGTCGATGGCGTCGTTCGGCGTCGTCGTCATGTTCGGCCAGGCCGGCTGGCTCGCCGGTTTTTGGCTCTTCCTCTGGCTGATGCTGGCGCGCGCCATTTTCGGCGCATTCGGCTCGGCCTCCTCGCCCGCCGCGCAAGCCTACATCGCCGACCGCACCACGCGCATGGAGCGCATCGAACAATTGGCGGGCCTTACCGCTGCATTCGCGATGGGCCAGGCGTTCGGCCCGGCCATCTGCGCCGCGCTGGCGGCGAAGTTCGGCCTCGTCTTTCCAATCTGGCTCGTCGCCGTGTTGGCGGCGATCGCATCCTTCATGATCTGGCGCTATCTGCCCGAGAACACGCCGCCCAAGAGCGAACGGCCGAAAGGCGAATGGCGCGAGTCGCTGAAGCTGATCACCGACAAGCGACTTTCCGCCTATTTGATCTACGGCTTTGCGCTCTCGGTCGTCGCCGGCGTCACCGTCCAGGTGTTCGGCCTCTTCACCATGGACCGCCTCGGCGCAGCCGGCGAACAGGGCGCCGAACTCACGGCCGCCGGCTTCATGGTCAACGCGCTAGCGCTGCTCGCCACGCAGATGGCGATCCTGCCGCGGCTGAAGCTCGGATCGCGCGGGCTGATGGCATGGGGCGCAGGCCTGCTCGCGCTTGGCGTCGGCGTTCAGATCATCGCCGACACGTTAGCGGCGCTGCTGGTCTCGCAGGCCGTGCAAGGGCTGGGCGCCGGGCTCGCGCGTCCGGGTTTCACCGGCGGCGCTTCGGTAGCAGTGAAGCCGGAAGAACAAGGCAGCGCGGCGGGCCTCGTCGTCGCCGCCAACGGCGCGGGCTTCGTGTTTTCGCCGGTGATCGGCGGCGTCATCTACGAAACCGTCGGTATGAACGCGCCGCTCATCATCATGGTGGCGCTGCTCACGGCGATGATGGTGTTTGCGCTGCGCAGCCGGCGTCTGCGCGCCGCGCCCGAAACCGAGCCGCCGCCCAGCGAACCCACCACGCCGGCTTGATCAGCGCGCTGCAGCGCGCGCCGCTTCCAGCACCACATCCGTCGCCCGGCCGCGCACTTCCAGGCCGCGCGCGCGCTCGAACGCGCGGATCGCGTTGCGGGTGCGCGTGCCGATCTCGCCGTCCGCGGGTCCAGCGCTGTAGCCAAGCCGATTGAGCACGCGCTGCAGCTCGCGCACGCCGCTGCGGCCAAGGCCGCGCGGTTCGCGCGGCGCTTCCACCGCAACGCCTGCCCGCGCACGCACTTCATTCAACAAGGTCGCAGTCGGAAAGCCGTCCGCGGGCAAATTCTGCGCGGCCTGGAAGGCGCGCACCGCGCGGCGGGTGCCACTGCCAAACAAGCCGTCCACAGCGCCGGCGTCATAACCCATTCCATTCAGCAGCGTCTGCAATTCGAGCGTCTGCTCGCGATTGAGCGAGCCGATCTGCGTCGGCCACGGCCGCACCAGCGCGCTCGCCCGGCCGTCCATAGCCCGCGCCAGCAGCGCCACAACGAGCGCGTAGCGATCGGAATTGTTGTAACGGCGGATCACACCGAAATTGTGATGCAGCAGAAGCGCCGGCCCTTGCGCGCCGGCCGGCAGCCAAAGCTGCGCTTGCAAATTCTCGCTGCCCGCCCACGGCTCGCCGCTGATCCGCGTGACACCGCGCGCTGCCCAGTCGGCGACCGAACGCATGGTCCCATCGGCGAGCGCGTAATCGAAGTTGTTCGGCAGCCGCACTTCGTCGAACACCGGCTCGCCGCGCCGCCAGCCGCGATCATTTAGATAATTGCCAATCGACGCAGCGACGTCGCCGCGATTGGTCCAGATGTCGCGGTGACCGTCATTGTCCCAATCGACGGCGGTGGTGAGATAAACGTCCGGCATGAATTGCGGCTGTCCAAGCGCACCCGCCCAGGACGATCGCAGCTCGCCCTCACTGGCGAGCCCCCGCTCCACCATCTCGGCCAGCGCCAGCAAATATCCTTCAAACTGCGCCCGGCGCCGGCCCTCATAAGCGAGCGTCGAAAGCGCCGTCTGCGGCGTCCAGTTCAAGGCCGCTTCGCCGTAATTGCTCTCCAAACCCCAGATGCCGAGGATAATGCCGCTCGGGACGCCGTAGCGTTGCTCAACCGCCGTCAGCGTGTCGCCGATCGATGATTTCAGCGCCCGGCCGTCCGTAATGCGCCGCTCCGAGACACGGTTATTCACGTAGTCCCAGACTGGGCTCACGAATTCAGGCTGCCGCTGGTCGAGTTCGATCACCCGCTCGTCCGGCGTGACGCCCCGCAGCAGCCGCCCCAGCACCACCGGGTCGCGGCCGCGCGCCACCGCCCGGCGGGCGAAATCATCGCGCCAGGCGTCGAATTCCGGATTTCCGGAGGTCTGGAAACTAGGCGGCGGCGGGGTCTGCTGAGCCCCGACGCTCGTCGGCCCACAGGCAATGGCCAGCGAGACCGCCGCAGCCAGGAACACAGCACGCGCCATCCAGTACCTCTTCATCATCGCCCCAGAACGCCTCTAGGGTGCGTCGGGCGCCACAGGCAATGTCCGCGCCAGCAGCCACATTGACTTAGACAGAGCCCACCCTTATTGACCCCGCTTCCATTTCCGCCCGGACATTTCGGTCATGAAAGTTAAGTCGTCTCTCAAGTCGCTGAAGGCCCGCCATCGGGCTTGCCGGGTGGTGCGCCGCAAGGGCCGGGTCTACGTGATCAACAAAGTCGATCCGCGTTATAAGGCTAAGCAGGGCTGAATTGGGCCGTAATTCGAGCCCATAGGCGCCATCGCCCACTCGCGGGCGTTGTAAAAATCAGTTAAGCTGAACGCGGTTCATGATCGCGATACGCCGACTTTTCCTTGCCGCCGCCGCCCTGACGCTCGCCGCTTGCGGCGCGAACGATCGAGCTGCGCGCGCCGACCCCGAACTCGACCGGCTCTTCCTCCAGCTCGAACAGGCGCCAAGCGCCGAAGCCGCCGCGCCGATCCAGCAAGCCATTATGGCCAGGTGGACCGATTCCGGCTCACCCACCGTGAACGTCTTGCTTGAGCGCGCGACCGCAGCCGCCGCCGAAGGCGATTCCGAAATGGCCGAAGGCTTCCTCGACCAGGCCACCGCCCTCGCGCCCGATTACGCCGAACCTTGGCGCCTCCGCGCAAACATCGCCTACGGCGCCGAAGATTATGCCGGCGCCATCGACGCGATCCAGGAAACGCTTAAGCGCGAGCCGCGCCATTTCGGCGCCATGGCAGGCTTGGGTCTCATCTACGAAGAGCTGGGCCAACACCGGCACGCGCTCGAAGCCTTCCGCGCCGCGCTGGTGGTGCATCCGCATTATGAAGTCGCGCTCGAAGGCGTGCGCCGGCTGGAGCCGCGCGTCGATGGCCGCGACGCATGATGGTCTGGCTGGTCGCCGCCGCGCTCGCGGCGGCGCTTGCTTTGATCGCGCTTGCTTCAAACGCCGCAAACTACACCCGCAAAGCCGAGGCGCGGTTTCCGCCGCAAGGGCGCTTCCTCGATGCTGAAGGCGCGCGCATCCATGTTCGCGAAGCCGGACCTGAACACGGCCCGCGCCTGCTGCTAATCCATGGCGCAAGTTCGAACCTGATCGAACTCTGGGGGCCGTTGGCGGAAGAGTTTGCGCCGATCCACCGCGTCATCGCCTACGATCGCCCCGGCATGGGCCATTCCACGCGCCCGCGCCGCGACGCGCACACAATGGCCTCGCAAGCGCGCGTCGCCGCCGAAGTGCTGAAGCAAACCGGCGGCCCTGCCCTCATCGTCGCGCACTCGCTCGGCTCTGCCGTCGCGCTGCGTCTCGCCCTTGATCATCCGCAGCTCGTCACCGGCCTCGTGCTGGTCGCGCCGGCGAGCCATCCCTATCCGGGCAAGCCGGCTTGGTGGGCGCGGCTCTCTTCCACGCCGCTGATCGGCGATCTCTTCAACCTGCTGATCCCGTGGCTTGGCCCGATGCGTAGCGCCGCCGCTGTCGCCAACAATTTCTGGCCGCAGCCCGTGCCTGTGAATTATCTCGACGACGCCGCCGTGCCGCTCATCTTCCGCCCGCGCGCGTTCAAGGCGAGCGCGCAAGATGTTGTCGCCAGCAATGGCGAGTTCGCCGCGCAGCAGCCGCGCTACGGCGACTTACTCACAGCTGCAATCATCATCACGGCGGAGAAGGACAAGATCGTCTCCCCCAAACGCCACGCCCGCGCGCTCACGGCCGATTTGGCCACCGCGGAGCTCGTGATCGCGCCCGATGCCGGACATATGCCGCATCGTCTGAGGACAGATCTGGTCATCGCTGCGATTCGGCGTGTCAACGAGCTGACGTCAGCGCCGGCCGAAGGCTAATCTTTCTCAACGATTCGATTCTCGAAACGATTGGGGAAGATATGGCCATGCCGGATTTTGGTGGGACGGACACAATCGTCGCGACGCAATCGCTGACGCAAACCGCGCAAGAAAAACTGCGCCAGCTCGTCGCCCGCATCGAGCGTCTTGAAGAAGAGAAAAAATCGATCGGCGACGACATCAAGGAAAGCTACGCCGAAGCGAAGGCCGTCGGCTTCGACAGCAAAGTGCTCCGCCAGGTGATCCGGATCCGCAAGCAGGACCGCCAAGAGCGCGAAGAACAAGAGCAGATCCGCGAGCTCTATCTGCATGCGCTGGGGGAAATCTGAGGGGGATTGGGTTTTGGGGATTAGGGATTAGGGTGGCCGTCGCGATGGCCCCAATCCCCAATCCCTAGCCCCCAATCCCCAAAATGCCCCGCGAGATCGATCGCAAGCAGACGCGCAAGGCGTTGCGGATCATCCGCAAGCTCGCCGCCAAAGGCAGCGCGCCCGAGACGATCGATCCCGAAACTGGCGAAGTGAAGCCGGGCGAAGGCAAGGTGGACTATTCGCAGTGGGAAAACGAATTCCTCACCGAAGTCGATCAACGCCTCGAAAAATTCGGCAGCGCCTTCGCGGACTTAAGCAAAGGCCGCAAGGAAGACGCTCTCTCCAACCTGCAAACCGTGAAGCTCAAGGAAATCGCCGCCAAGGCGCGCGGCAAACCCCGCAAAGGACTGACGACGAAGAAGCCGCTAGGATGGAAGCAGCGTCAGCGACAGGAGCGCGATGAGTCGTGATCGTGCGCAAACTCACGCCAATGGAGCGTTGGGCTTGTGCGGCTATCTTGGAAGCCGCCTGGAATGCCGCCCTTCCCGATGCACCACGGAACATTGACGCAGAGCAGTTCGCGACAGAAACGGTGGATGAACTGGTGCTGGTCGCGGTCGCAAACGAAGGCGTGATCGGCTTCGCCTCGATCTACGCGCCCGACTCGTTCCTGCACCACCTCTACGTCGATCCGCGGACGCAGGGCCAAGGCATTGGATCGCTGTTGCTGCGTGAAAGCGCGGCGCGCGTGACTGCGCCGCTAACCTTGAAGTGTCAGATCGCCAACACGCGCGCTCGAGCGTTTTACGCCAAGCACGGCTTCGCCGAGACTGGATGCGGCAGTGACAAATATGGTCGCTGGGTCCGCTTGCTTGCACCCAGCGGCGGAGACTGACTTTTGTGGTCGGTGCTGCTATATTGGACCCATGCCCGCCGTTCCCGGCCACCCACGCATCTCCGTTGACGCCGACATATGTGTTGGCAAGCCCCGCATTACCGGGACCCGCATCTCCGTGGATGTGATACTGCGCACGTTGGCGGACTCCAGCATGGAATGGCTGTTGGAGGGTTACCCGGACCTGACACGCGACGACGTGGCGGCTGCGTTGTCTTATGCGTCCGAGGCGGTCTTGGACCGCCGCACACCAATCATCGCCGCTGAGTAGATGCGTTTTTGCATCGACCACTCCGTTCACGGCGGACTGACGCGCGCGTTGCTCGAATGTGGCGCTGATCTGCGGTCCGCTCGCGAACTCGGGGCCGAAGCGCCGGATTCGGCAATCCTCGATTTCGCAACGGCAGACGACCGCGTGCTCATTGCACAAGACACAGATTTCGGCGCGCTGGTGTTCAACGATCGGCGCGCCTGCGTCGGGGTCGTCTTGATCCGCTTCAACATCCGCAGCGATCAGCATGCAGCTGAGACGGCCAATCGGATCAAGGCGCTCCCGAATGGCGGCCGAGGTGCGTTCGTGACCATGGATCTCGCGGGTGAGCGCAGCCGTTCGCTTGCGCGCTGAACTACAGCCACCCTCGAAACCGCACCTAATCAGCCCTCAGCCGCCGCCCGCTCTTCCAACCCATACTCACGCAGCTTGCGATAGAGCGTCGAGCGGCCGATGCCCAGCCGGCGGGCCACTTCGCTCATGTGTCCGGCATAATGATCGATCGCGAGTTCGATCAGGTCGCGTTCGATCTGTTCGAGCTGGCGCAGATGACCTTCGCCGTCGAACACCGCGACCGGCGGCGTCGGCGTTGCGGCGGCTTCGGCCACGGCTTGCGTGAACGCAGCGTGCGCGGCGGTGACGTGATGATCATTCGCCGGTACGTTGACTTCCAACGGCAGCGTATCGTTCGCCGCCGTCAGCGGCTTGCCGCCCGAGATTTGCGGGAAGTCTTCCGGCTGCAACAGGTCGCCTTCGCACAGGATCACGGCGCGAAAGATCGAGTTTTCGAGCTGGCGCACGTTGCCCGGCCAATCATGGTCGAGCAGCATTTGCATCGTCGCCGCCGATGCGCCGCGCACGTTGCGGCCCTCCTCGGCATTGAAGCGGGCGACAAAGCGCTGCACCAAAGTCGGCAAATCTTCCTTGCGCTCACGCAGCGGCGGCGCTTCGATCGGGAAAACGTTCAAGCGATAGTACAAATCCTCGCGGAACGCGTTGTCGGCGACCAGCTTGGCCAAATCCTTGTTGGTCGCGCTGATGATGCGGACGTCGACCTTCACCGGCCGCTTGCCGCCGACGGGATCGACTTCGCCTTCCTGCAGCACGCGCAGCAGCTTCACCTGCATGTCGAGCGGCAGTTCGCCGACTTCGTCCAAGAACAGCGTGCCGCCGTGCGCTTCGACAAACTTGCCGGCGTGGTTGTCGGTCGCTCCCGTAAACGAGCCCTTGGCGTGGCCGAACAAGATGCTCTCGACCAAATTCTCCGGGATCGCACCGCAATTGACCGTCACGAACGGACGGCCGGCGCGTTCAGAAGCGCCTTGAATCGCCCGCGCCAGCAATTCCTTGCCGACGCCGCTCTCGCCGGTGATCAGCACCGGAATGTTCGACGCTGCCGCGCGCTTGCCCATGCGCACCACCGGCGCCATCACCGGCGCGTTGGCGACCATGTCGTCAAAACCCATCTGCCCAGTCACGCGCTTTTTCATACGCACGACTTCGGTTTTAAGGTTCGACATTTCGAGCGCATTGCGCACGGACACCATGATCCGTTCCGGCGAGGCCGGCTTCACGAAGAAGTCGGTCGCGCCCGCTTGCATGGCCTGCACAACCGTGTCGATGCCGCCCGAGGCGGTCAGCACGATGCACGGCAGATCGCCGCGGCGCATGCGAATTTCCTTGAGCGCTTCTTGGCCGCTCATGCCCGGCATGACGAGATCCAAGAGCACGATGTCGATGTCGGCGTGCTTATCGACGGCCTCGACTGCTTGAGCGCCGTTCTCAGCGGCGCGTGTCAGGAAACCGTTGCGCTCGACAGCCGCCTGCAACAGGCGGCGCTGCGCCGGATCGTCATCGACGATCAGGATCGTCTTACCCATGTTAAACCCACCGTGTTTTCGACGCGTTTCTCTGACGGAAACGCTGTTCGTTGGCGGGACCATAACCAAGGAGGTTTGAGGTCGCGTTAAAATGGCACACTGAATCGCGATTTCCGTAAGCTTTCAGAGGCACTAGATAAACGCGGTGTTCACCATGCCAATCACCCTGCTCGCCCTCGATGGGCGAGCTGTCAGCGCACGAAGTGCGATGACCGAGTGGGTGGCTGCGCCATTGTTTGCAAAATCGAGCTTACCACCCACTCCGTCTCGCGGCTTTGCCGCGAGCCACCTCGCCCATCAAGGGCGAGGAAGGTTTACGCGCTTATGACCGACGCACGAGATCCAGAACGCAATCGCATCACCGCGCGCATCGGCCGCGTGGCGAAGGTCGGCGCAAATATGTCGGGCGCTGTCGCTGCGCGCGTGACCGGAGCCGACCAAGCCGCATTGGCGCGGACGCTGCGAAACGCGCTGGGCCAATCCAAAGGCCCGCTGATGAAAGTGGCGCAGCTGCTTTCGACAATCCCGGACCTATTGCCTGAAGCCTACGCGGAAGAATTTCGCAAACTGCAGGCGCACGCGCCAGCCATGGGTTGGCCGTTCGTGCAGCGCCGAATGCGCGCCGAGCTTGGTGAGAATTGGGAAACCAAGTTTGCAAGCTTCGAGCGCGAAGCCGCCGCAGCCGCGTCCCTCGGCCAAGTGCATCGCGCCACCGCCCACGACGGCCGCGCCCTTGCCTGCAAGCTGCAATATCCGGACATGGCCAGCGCCGTCGAAGCCGATCTCGGCCAACTCAAGATGCTGCTCAATCTCTTCAAGTCGATGGACAAGACCATCGATAGCACCGAGGCGATCGAGGAAGTCGGCGAGCGGTTGCGCGAGGAGCTCGACTACGCCCGCGAGCTAAAGCACATGCGCCTATTTGCACTGATGCTGGCGGACGAGCCGCGCATCAAAACGCCCGAGCCGCTGGAGGAGCTTTCGACCAAGCGGCTCCTCACCATGACATGGCTCGACGGCAAAGGCCTGATGCATTGGCTGGATGAACCGCAGGAATTGCGTAACCGCATCGCCGAGCTTCTGTTCAAAGCCTGGTGGGACCCCATGACGCATTATGGCGTCATCCACGGCGACCCGCACCTCGGCAATTACGCGCTGACCGAAAATGCCGAGCGCCTTCATCTCCTGGACTTCGGCTGCGTCCGCGTCTTTCCGTCTCGCTTCCTTGAAGGCGTCGTCGGCCTCTGGCGCGGACTCAAGGCCGAGGACATGGATGAGGTCGCGCACGCTTACGAAGTTTGGGGCTTCAAGAACCTCAACGGCGAACTGATCGATGCGCTGACGATGTGGGCGCGCTTCATCTACGGCCCCCTGCTCGACGACCGCGTCCGCACCATCGCTGACGATGTGCCGCCGGCGATGTACGGCCGCCGCGAAGCGTTCGAAGTGCGCAAGCGGCTGAAGACGCTCGGCCCGGTGCTGATCCCGCGCGAGTTCGTGTTCATGGACCGCGCCGCCATCGGCCTCGGCGCCGCCTTCCTGCACTTGCACGCGGAATTGAATTTCGGGCGCATGTTCGCCGAAAGCGTCGAGGGCTTCTCACCGGAAACGCTGGCGCAACGGCAGGCGGACGCATTGGAGCGTGTCGGCCTAGCCTAAGACGATCAGTACGCCCTGATACGCGGCCAACGCCGCCACCAAAGTCGTTTGCGCGGCGGCGCGGTAGATCGCGGCGGACGATCCATTCCAGCACGAAGCCAGCAAGAACACGCTGCCCAAGGCCGACGCCGGCGCGACCCAATAGAGCGCGGTCAGCGGGATGAAGAGCGGCCAGGCGATCAGCGAAACGCCATGCACCGCAGCCATCACGCCGCAGCCGTGCGCTTCGCGCTTTTGCGCCTCAACGAACGTCGCGCATGCCAGCAACAGCGCCAGCGCCAGCACCGGCGCGCCCGCCAAAAGCTGCGTCCACATATCCTGACGGCCCATGGCCACCGCCATGATGAAGCCGGCGAGCCCGCCAAACCCCGCAGCGCCGATCAGGAAGACCAAGCGCTCCGAGCGCAGGAAGCTCTTCCGCAGCGGCCGCGCGGCCCCGGTCGCGTGGTCAAGCGGTGAGATCGTTTCGTACGCCATCGTTCATCAGCCCGCGGGAAACGCAAAGTCCCCGTTTCGAGCGCAAGAACGAATTGTGACTTTTGTTGTTCCGGAAGGCGCCGGTCGCCTTGCATGACGTCGCCGTGATGTGCGTTATGGATCACGGGAGGGAGCGGCCACGTGGAAGATAAATACGCACTGATTACGACCCTCGTGGGCGCAATCGTGTTGGCGTTCGTCTTCGGCATGGTGGCCCAGCGCTTCCGATTCTCGCCCATCGTCGGCTACCTGCTGGCCGGCCTCGCCGTCGGCCCTTACACACCCGGCTTCACCGGCAATGTTGAACTCGCGCTCCAGCTTTCCGAGATCGGCGTCATCCTGCTGATGTTCGGCGTCGGCCTCAAAATCTCGGTCGAGGACATCTGGTCGGTGCGCTGGGTGGCGGTGCCGGGTTCGGTCGTCCACACCATTGCCGCCGCCGCGCTCGGGATGGGCGGCGGCCTCGCGCTTGGCTTCGCCTGGCTTGAAAGCCTCATCCTGGGCGTCTCGCTTTCGATTGCCAGCACCATCGTTTTCCTGCGCGCGCTTGAAGACAGAAAGCTGGTGAAGACCGAAACCGGCCGGATCGGCATCTCGTGGCTCTTGATCGAGGACCTCTTGATCGTGCTGGCCATCGTCGTGCTGCCGGCCTTGGTCTGGGCGATGTCGACCGAGGGGGCCAGCCTCTCACCGTGGCGCATCGCCGGCGCGCTCGGCGTCACGTTCGCCAAGATTGCGGGCTTCATCGCGTTGATCCTCGTCATCGGCGCGCGCGTCTTCCCCTGGCTGATTATCCAGATCGCCCACACTAAGTCGCGCGAACTGCTCTCGCTCGGCACGCTTGCGCTGGCGCTCGGCGTCGCCTGGGCGGCTTACTTCTGGTTCGACGCCAGCTTCGCGCTCGGCGCCTTCCTGGGCGGGCTGGCGCTCAACGGCACCAAGTTCAGCCATAAGGTGGCGGAAGATTCGCTACCGCTGCGCGACACGTTCGCGGTGCTGTTTTTCGTCGCCGTCGGCATGCTGTTCGATCCGGGCGTGCTGCTGCGCCAACCGCTCGCCGTGGCGCTGATCGTCGCCATCGTCATCGCCGGAAAGGCTGGCCTCGCCTATGTGCTGATGCGCTGGATGAACCAGTCGCCGCACGCCAGCGTGATGCTCGCGCTTGGCCTGGCGCAGATTGGGGAGTTCTCGTTCGTGCTCGCCGGGCTCGGGCTGCAGCTCGAAGTGATGTCGCCCGAGACCTACAACCTCATCCTCGCCGCGGCGCTGATCTCGATTGCGCTGAATCCGTTCCTGCTGCGGCTGGCGCCGCCCGTGCCGGTGGAGAAGCGCCTGCCGGAGCCCGCGCCGGGGGAGAGCGTGGCCTAGGGGAACCGCCCCGCCGCAGCGGCGGTTTGCCTCCCGAGCTTGGGAGCAAGCCATGGACGGCGACCCCGTAACCATCCGCGTTCTGTTCGAGGAGCCGGACAATGACCCTGAGGCGCTCGAAACCTGTCCTCATTGCGGCCAGGGCTTCGATGCCCGCGAACTCGCGTCCATCCTCCACCACCGCCAACCCGAGCATGGGCCGCTCAGCATCCAGTAGCCGCCTTGCCCTCCCGGACGCTTTCCGCTATCAGCGCCGCTTCCAATTTTCCCCAGGAACCTGGTCATGAAGTCCGAAGGCCATCCCGACTACCATTTCATCACCGTCCAGATGACTGACGGCACGACCTTCAAGACC
>Ga0196971_1000460_pt1 | contig 30570 bp, 23 predicted proteins | sample S1v_1013CmetaG_FD_148660 | JGI IMG/M metagenome (GOLD analysis project Ga0196971, IMG submission 148660) | Soil microbial communities from Anza Borrego desert, Southern California, United States - S1+v_10-13C | ecosystem: Environmental > Terrestrial > Soil > Desert | place: USA: California...
GCCCCGAACCTCGCACCCCGTACCCATATTTTAGTTTTATCCTTTCGATTAAGTGCATAGATATATATAGATGATCAAATCGTCTTTCTATTATATTAACGGGTGGTGTTCCAATGAACTTTGAATTCTCATATCCTGACATAACAAAACAATGCAATACCATGGCATATCTGAATATCATGTCCTTCTGCCTGCTGTCGGGCTGTGGCAATATAGAGATGCCTCATGAACAGGAGCTAGACCATATATACAAGCTGTTGAAAGGTACCGAGAGCAGTAAGATGCCAAAAAACATAGCTTTCATGTCCTCCCTCTATAAGAAGTGCATGCCTGTTTATGCGGTAAATCCATCAAATCCGTACGATTTTAAAGGTTTTTACTGGATAAACAAAAAAATGAAAAAAGTAATAGAGCCTGATGTGCTGGCGTATTCCATAAGCTGCATGACCGCTCTCATACCTGCTGTACAGAACGGTGAAATACAACTGGAAAATAAAGAGTTCATCGCTTATTGCCTTGGTATCAGCTCTACCAAGCAAGCCCGCTTCCTTGCCGACTTCCTTAAACTTGGAGACTTCTTTTATGTCGGAGAGGACACAGGAGATAATGCCTATGGAGACTACAGTATAGTAATCAACACTGAGAATCCGGACCTCAGGACACAATTCCATGTCGTTGAAGCCCTTTCCTCTGTTGTGAAGCTGCTTCATCAGAGTGATTCTTTCTCTAAGGAGCTGATAGGCAAGCTGGAGAAGTGTATAGATGTACTGCCGGTAATATGTGAAAATGTTATTGAAAACATCAATAATATCAGTTCACGGGATTTGTCCATCATAGGTCTGAGCCTGCTTAATATACAAAAATGCAGCGACCGGCACGGGGAAATAGCTTATAATACCGTCAATACAATAGGCTTTGAGCTTTGTGAACGTCTGGACAGAACAGGTGATATTTCAAGGAATATATCTGATGACAGCTACAGCTCTTTCATTACCCTGTGCAATTGTATGAACTGCCTGATAAGACTATATGACATTAATTCCATCAGTATATATGGTAATGCTTATCTGAAGCTCTATGACAGAATTGACTCTTATTGGAACAGTCTTTGTGGACTTTTCATAACCTCCGATAAGAGTAAGCAGAAGTACTCCTTCAGAGACATATCAGCTGTTCTTGCCGCGTTGCGTACACTCCGCTGCAATCTTACCGATCCCGACCTGTTCATGTATGTGGACAGACAACTGTCCTCCTTTTACAGTTCAGCGGTTATAAACAGCAAGATATTCAACAATCAGTCCTATCCCATCTTGCAGGATAATAGACTGGAACATCACAATACGGGCTCCTCGGTTAAAAACACAGCTCCTGTATTTTTTGAACACTTTGAGGTCAAGACAGATAAAAAGAAATACTATTGTGAGCCTGGTGTTTTCGAAGCTGAAGAAATATTATCAGGCTGCAGATACCTGCTGTATTGATATCCCGGACTAGAGCTTCCCGGTTTGAAATACTCCTGCCATTCCTTAAAACTCAACATCTGATGATCTGATATTATATACAGACATTCAATGTCTTCCGGGGGGATCGGGTGCATTATTAAAATTTCTGCATCATATCCCTCCTTTTTATCAAGGCGCTTTTTCAGATTATCAGTATAGCTTAAGGAGTTGTTCCAATACTCCTCAACAAATCTCCTACCTTTGTCCCTCATGTATTCCTTTGTGAGGTTGAAGCCCTCCAGGTGTTGGAGAATATATGGCTCATATATAAAGTTGGCCAGGTTTTCATTGCAGACCCAGCATCTATGTTTTTGAATTTTTGCTCTTAATATTGCACTATGGGAATGCCACGTATGTCCTTCCTTAAAAAGTATGCTGGCAAATATGGCCTTTCTCCTCTCTACCCATTCCGGGACGCTCCCGGGCTTGTATAGGTCAAAGTATGAGTGAAAATCCATATATTTGCTTTCGTATGTGTTTTTATCATCATATCGGATGCCTTCGTGAAGTGTTTTCCCCAGATCAATTATGTTAATTACATGATAAACATAGCCTTGCTCTGCATAATCCATAAATGTCATAGTCATTGCTCCCTGGTCGATCTTTTACTGTAATAGTTTCCACAAATTTGTGAAAAGTATAAGTAGTATGGATAACTTATAGAATATTACCCGGGCAATATTCGACAGCAGTAATGCCTCATTTGCTGGCAGTAATTGCTGCAATACGGCGATATACGCTGCTGTATACAATAAAGGACGAGGTATTTAAACCTCGTCCTTGGGATTATACATTATGACATGCTACAAAATGCTTTTCCTTTTTCTCAACAAATACAGGTGTTTCTTTTCTGCATATGTCTGTTGCACAGCTGCACCTGTCAACAAATCTGCACCCTTCCTTCGGGTTTATAGGGCTTGGCACATCACCCTCCAGCATGATCCTCTTCCTGTTCCTCTGAATCTCAGGATTGGGTATCGGAATAGCTGAAAGCAGAGCTTTTGTATATGGATGGATAGGATTGCTGTACAATTCGGCAGATTCCGCAAGCTCCATCATATGTCCCAGATACATAACACCGACTCTGTCGGATATATATCTTACCATTGACAAGTCATGGGCTATAAACATATATGTGAGACCCAGCTTATCCTGTAGATTTTTAAGAAGATTAACCACCTGGGCTTGTATTGATACATCCAATGCAGAAATAGGTTCATCACATACGATGAATTTTGGATTCAATGCCAGAGCTCTCGCTATCCCTACTCTTTGGCGCTGACCTCCGGAGAATTCGTGAGGAAAGCGCAGAACATGTTCTTCACCTAGTCCAACCAGTCTTAGAAGCTCAATTACCCTTTCCGAGCGTTCTTCTCTGGTCTTATATGCCTGATGTACATCAAGAGGCTCAGCTACAATATCTTCTACTGTCATTCTGGGATTCAGTGAGGCATAGGGATCCTGGAATACGATCTGAAAATTCCTTCTGACATCCTGCATTTCTTTTCTTGAAAGCTTGTAAATATTCTTACCGTTGAATATAAGCTCCCCATCTGTCGGTTCGTATAAGCGCACAATAGTCCTGCCTGCAGTAGATTTTCCACAGCCGGACTCTCCAACCAGGCCGAAGGTCTCTTGCGGATATATGTCAAAGCTGATGCCATCTACCGCTTTAAGCTGTCCGCCTGCAACGTCAAAATATTTCTTTATATTTCTTGCAGAAATTAATGGTTCTGTCATTATTTCTCACCTCCAGCCCTGGAATTTCCCTTAAATGCCATCGCATGATTCAACCAGCAGCGGCTTTGATGAGTAGCACTATGCTCATCCAACTCCGGCACATGATCCTTGCATATCTTCATGGCTTCAGAGCAGCGGTCATAGAAAGAACAGCCCTTAGGCGGAATATACAGATCCGGCGGCGTTCCATCAATTGAATAAAGCGGCTCATCCTTGCTCATATCCAGGCGCGGCACGGAAGCCAGCAGCTTCCTTGTATAAGGATGCTTTGTATTTGCGAATATTTCGTCGGTCAAGCCTACCTCTACAATCTGTCCGGCATACATTACGACAACTCTGTCACTCATGTCGGCTACTATACCCAGGTCATGGGTTATCAGAATTATTGACATATCCATCTGATCCTGCAGCTTTTTCATCAATTCCAGAATCTGAGCCTGTACAGTAACGTCCAATGCTGTAGTAGGCTCATCGGCAATAAGCAACTGCGGATTGCAAACCATTGCAAGAGCTATCATAACTCTTTGGCGCATACCACCGGAGAATTCATGAGGATATTGGTTCACCCTCTTTTCCGGTTGTGGTACTGAAACCAGCTTAAGCATTTCTATAGCCTTATTTTCAGCTGCTTCCCTGCTCATTTTATGATGCTTCACCAGTCCCTCAACTATCTGCTTACCTATTTTCATTGTAGGATTAAGGGAAGTCATAGGATCCTGGAAGACCATGGATATCTTGTTTCCCCTTATAGCCTGCATTTGCTTTTCTGACTTCTTTAATAAATTTTCGCCATTGAAGATTATCTCTCCACCCTTAAAAAAGGCCGGCGGCATAGGCAGAAGCTGCATGATCCCACTGGCTGTTACAGACTTACCGCAGCCGGATTCTCCAACTACAGCTACAGTCTCTTTCTTGCCTACGGTGAAAGATATACCACGAACGGCTTCAACTTCACCAAAGAAGGTTTTGAAGGATATCTTTAAATCTTTAACTTCCAATACTTTTTCCATATTTCCACCTCTCTCTATTTTCGCAGCCTTGGGTCTAATGCGTCACGGAATCCATCTCCCAGTACATTGAAAGCAAACATTGTAAGAGAGATAAATATAGCAGGTATCAATATCTGATATGCATTTCCAACCGGAAGACCTGCCAAACCGTCATTAGCCAAGGCCCCCAGGCTGGATCTCGGCGCCTGGATTCCAAGCCCGATGAAACTCAAGGTGGCTTCTGCGAAAATCGCTCTGGGGATTGTCAAAGTAACGTTAACCAATATCGGTCCAAGTGCGTTCGGTATGATATGCTTCCTCAGTATCCAGCCTTTAGTTGCTCCTATGGATTCCGACGCTAAAGCATACTCACTCTCCTTAAGCTGCAGAACCTGTCCGCGAACCAGTATGGCCATAGGTACCCAGTCTGTCAAGGTCAATGCAAAAATCAGTACGAACAGTGAGCTGCCCTGACCGGCTTGAGTAAATACAACAGAAATAAGGATAACTACAAGCAAATATGGAATGCTGTATATTACCTCTGCAATACGCATCATAATAGCATCTGTATTCCTTCTGGAAATACCGGCTATACCGCCGTACAAAACTCCGATAGTAAAGTCTATCAGTGCGGCCATAACCCCAATAAACAAAGAGTATCTTGTGCCATACCAAATTCTTGTGAACAAATCTCTTCCCAGTTCGTCAGTTCCGAACCAGTGGACACCATCAGGATGAACATTTATCAGTTCATAGTTCTGCTCAAAATATTTAAAGCCGTTTATTTCCGTACCAACAAATGCCATAATGGATAATATTGCTATCAATATCAAACCTGTCATGGCCAAATGATTCATTTTGAGTCTTCGCCATACATCCGGCCAATATTTTATGCTGGGACGATGTATTTTTTCTTTATTTCTGTCTTCTTTTGCTGCAACGCTAAACAAATCCGGTGTAAACTCAAGTCCTGCTTTCATTATCGTCCCTCCTTCGAAAGTTTGATTCGTGGATCAATTAACACGTATGCTATATCAACGGTTAACAACATTAGTATTAAAATAATGGCAAAGAAAATAGTAGTTCCCATAATCAAAGGATAGTCTCTATTGCCGATGGATATTATGAAGAACGTTCCGAGACCCGGGATACCGAATATTTTTTCTATTACAAAGCTTCCTACCAGTAAATTGGAAGCTACTGTACCCAATATAGAAACAACAGGTAGTATTGCATTTCTGACAGCGTGCTTCAACACAACTGTAGCTTTTGATATACCTTTGGATTTTGCTGTTTTAATGTAGTCCTGGCCCATAACCTCCAGCATGCTTGAACGCATTAACCTTGCGATCTGTGCCATCGGTAAAAATGCCAAAGCGAAGGAAGGCAGAATAGAATGCCTGAACTCACCCCATCCTCCTATCGGCAGCCACCCAATGTTCCTGGCCAGGAACTGAATGAAGACCGTACCCATTATAAAATTTGGTACTGAAATACCCAGGATAGCAATTATCATAGATATATAATCCGGCCATTTGTTTTGATTCAAAGCAGCTATTGCCCCCAGAGCCGGTCCGAAGCAAAGAGCTATTACCAATGCCTGTAAGCCTATAGTGGCTGATACCGGGAAACCCCTCTCTATCATATCATTAACGGTCTCAACCCTTGATTTCATGGAGTCACCGAAATCACCCCTGACGATTTTACCTAAATATATAACATACTGTTCGGATAATGGCTTATCCAGTCCATATTTTGCCTGAAGATTTTTATACACTACCGGCGGCATTTTTGATTCTGTTCTGAAAGGATTTCCAGGAACAGAATGCATCAATATGAAAGTTATGGTAATAATTGCCCAAATTGTTACTATTGCCAATAAAATTCTTTTTAAAATATATCTTTTCATCTTGTACCTCCTTTGCCCATAATTGAAAAGAAAACCGAGGGCTATAATAAATATAGCCCATCGATCTTCTTAAAAAAGTCTTTATATACTATTTCTGAATATCTGCGTATATGAAGTAAGGATATCTGTTAAGAGGCTTGAATACGCCTGTTACGTATGGCTTCTGAGCATATGGCTGAGTGTAGAAGTATACTGGTACTACCGGCATAGCTTCCATCAGCATCTGCTCTGCCTTACGCATATTTTCCATACGGAGCTTCTGGTCTGTGCTTGACTTTGCTTCAAGCACCAGCTTATCATATTCTGCATTGCTGTAGTCTGCATCATTAAAAGCACCGTCAGTTAACCATAGATCCATGAAAGTCATCGGGTCAACATAGTCACCTATCCAACCTGCACGGGAAACCTGGTAGTCGCCTGCTTTTTCTCTATCCAGCTTAACCTGGAAGTCAACGTTTTCAAGCTGAAGCTCTATACCCAGATTGTTTCTCCACATTTCCTGAGCTGCCTGAGCTATCTTCTTATGAGCTTCGGAAGTATTGTAAAGGAGTGAGAATTTGCTGAAGTCTTCAGCCTTGAAGCCTGTTTCAGCTAAGCCTTCTGCAAATAACTTCTTACCTTCCTCTACATTGTATTCAACTAATTTGCCGGCACCGTTTCTATATTCTCCACCGTTTTCATCTGTCATGCCGAATGGTACAACACCTTCAGCAGGAAGCTGTCCGCCCTGAGCTATCTTGTCACAGATAGTCTGTCTGTCCAGAGTCAGTGACAGTGCTTTTCTTATCTTTACATTGTCGAAAGGTTTAAGTTTTGTATTGAGGTTATAATAATATGTTGCAAGGTCTCCGCCGATTACCAGCTCTTTGTTCCCTGCAGCCTTCATCTGTGCAACAACTGCCTGTGGAAGAGGAGTCAGGAAATCGAATTCTCCGCCTTCATACTTCTGCCAAGCTGTGTTTTCATCTGTCAGTATAGCGAACTCTATACCATCCAGTTTAACAAGTGAAGCATCATAGTAATTTTCATCCTTGGTTAAGGTGATGCTTGCATTGTGTTCCCAGCCAGTTAATTTGAAAGGTCCGTTTGAAACGTATGTTGAAGGATCCTTTGCCCAATCAGGGTTAGCTTCAACTGTCTTTTTGTTAACAGGGTAATAAGTATAGAAGGAGGTTAACTCTACGAAGTAAGCTGTCGGTGTTGCAAGTACAACTTCCAGAGTCTTGTCGTCAATAGCCTTAACACCTACATCCTCAACTTTACCAGCGCCTGTGTTGTATGCTTCTCCACCCTTAAGATAATAAAGCTGGAATGCATAATCTGAAGCAAGAGCCGGGTCTAACGCACGTTTCCATGCAAATTCAAAGTCATGAGCAGTTACAGGTTCTCCATTGGACCATTTTATGTCATCACGGAGAGTGAAGGTATAAGTAACATTATCTGCGGCTAATTTGTATTCCTTAGCCATACCTGGTACTATTGAGCCGTCCTGGGATTTCTTGTAGAGACCTTCGAAAATATGGTCAAGTACCCAGGAGTCGTGAGTTCCCTGTGCAAGCTGTGGATCCAATGCTCCAGGCTCACTCATGTTGTTGGTTCTCATTATCTTTGGCTCAGCTGCCGGTGCAGGAGTTTCTCCAGCTGGAGCTTCTGCCGGTGGCTTCGGTGCACAAGCTGATAACGCTATACTAACAATCATCAGCATTGCAAGTACGAGAACTAGAGACTTTTTCATAATTCATCCCCCTTATTTTTTTGTTTTAGGCGTATATGTATTTTGCCGCCTTACAAAATTTTTTAACCTGATAAGAATACAGGTTTAAAGCCATTAATGTAAACACTTTATGGTCATAACATGTTAACACCGTGCCATATGCTATATTGATACAACACAGACACCTCAACCCTTATCAAGTATAGTATAATATTACATTAATCGAAGACTTTTTTCAAGAAGTTAATTTACAAAAAATTCTAACCATATTCAAATGTCAAAGAACGCAATCGGCTCAATGTCTGAAGCACACAAATAATGTCGAATTTTAAAAAGTAAGTATATGTTCAAATTTTATAACAATCAAATGTCGTAGTGAGACTAAGCCAGTTGATATATATAGCATTATGACTGCCCTTGCGCCAAACTACCGTTTCAATTGTATTACTCTGGATGACTTGAAAGATTTGATAATTCATATGCATTCGACTTGTAGCCTAAGTTAAAATATATCAAAGGTTTGTGAATTTTCTGTGAACTTTCGTTGTATTTTTTATGAACTTACCATGAATTAATATTTCGAAAATAGCAAGATAGGATAATCCATTATGAATTTTTTAAATCCATATGGATTATCCCTTGGTCATATTTCCTGTAAAACCTTGAAGCCTCTGCTTCCATGATTTTTCCGACAATTCCCGAAATTGCAGCCTCGCAGCCCCACGGCCTCATAGCCTAGCAGCCCCGCATCCTATTGCCCATTACCCATCGCCCAATTTTTGAACGTTTCCTCATCTATTACCGCTACCCCAAGTTCATTTGCCTTCACAAGCTTGGAGCCCGCATCCTCTCCCGCCAGTACGAAGTCCGTCTTTTTGCTGACGCTTCCGGACACCTTCCCGCCGAAGCTTTCAATTATCTCCTTTGCCTGATCCCTTGTATAGCTTTGAAGCGCTCCGGTTAGCACAAAGGTTTTTCCGCTGAAATGCTCACTCTCTTTTATTTCCTTCTTTGTGCCCTTGATATTCACGCCGCACTCCTTAAGCTTTCTTATAAGCTCAAGGTTCTGCTCCTGCCTGAAAAAGGTAATGATGCTTTCAGCCATTTTTCCGCCGATCTCCTGTATGCCGGTCAATCTATCAAAATCTGCAGTAAACATACCTTCAATATCATCGAACTCATTGGCAAGGATCTGTGATGCCCTTTGCCCTATCATTCTTATACCGAGGGCAAATATAAGTCTGTTCAACGGATTGATCTTTGAGGCTTCAATGGCATCCAGAAGGTTCCGGACCGACTTTTCGCCCATTCTTTCAAGCTCAATGAGCTCTTCCCTGTGCTCCTTCAAAAGATATATGTCGGCCGCATCCTTTATGAAGCCCCTATCCATGAGCAGCGTCATGATCTGCGGCCCCAATCCTTCTATGTTCATTGCATCCCTGGATACAAAATGGAACAAAGACCTTTTAAGCTGGGCAGGACATGAAATATTTGTACACTTGGTTACGGCTTCTCCCTGTTCCCTTATGGTATCCGCCTGACAGACAGGGCATTTTTTCGGCATTTCAAAGGGCTGCTCCGAGCCCGTTCTTTCCTCTATGACGACCTCAACGACCTCTGGTATTACATCTCCGGCCTTTTTTATGATTACAGTATCGCCTATCCTTATGTCCTTTTCCTTTATATAATCCTCATTATGCAAGGTCGCTCTGCCTATGACTGAGCCTGCAAGCCTCACAGGCTCCAGCTCGGCAGTCGGAGTTATCGCCCCTGTCCTGCCTACCTGCACAATTATATCCTTTACTTTGGTCTTCATGGTCTCTGGAGGGAACTTATACGCTGCCGCCCACCTCGGGGTTTTTGTGGTATAACCCAGACTTTCTCTCTGCTCCAGGCTGTTCACCTTTATGACCAGGCCGTCTATCTCAAAGGGCAGCTCACCTCTTTTGTCAGCCCAGTAGCTGCATTTCTCGATTATCTCCTCACTATTTTTATGTACGCTTATGAAAGGGCTGACCTTAAAGCCCATTTCCTTCAGGTATTCCAGAGTCTCCACATGGGTGTCGAAATGTTTATCCTCTATATTCTCCAGATTGAATACAAAAATATCCAGAGGCCTGCCGGCAGTCACTTTTGTATCCAGCTGTCTCAGAGAACCTGCCGATGCATTCCTGGGGTTCGCAAAGAGAGGCTCCTCCTGCTCTTCACGTCTGGCATTCAGTTCTTCAAAAGCCTTCTTTGACATAAAGACCTCTCCCCTGACTTCCAGGTCCACTTTTTCTTCAAGAACAAGAGGTATGGATTTTACTGTCTTAAGGTTTGCGGTGATATCCTCTCCTTTTATGCCGTCTCCCCTGGTGGCTCCCTGTATAAAGCGGCCTTCCCCGTAGTTCAGCACTACTGTGAGGCCATCTATTTTAAGCTCTACCACATATTCCACATCATCGCCTACGGCTTTCCTGACCCTAGTATCAAAATCCCTGATGTCATTCTCATCAAATACATTGCCCAGGCTTAGCTTCGGAGTCTTGTGCACGACCTCCAGAAACCCCTCGAGGACTTCGCCTCCGACTCTCTGAGTGGGGGAATCGGCACGCTTCAGAGCCGGAAATGTGTTCTCCAGCTCAATGAGCTCCTTCATAAGCATGTCGAATTCATAATCGCTGATCTCAGGCTTATCAAGTACATAGTAGTTGTAGCTGTGTTTATTTATGAGCTTTATCAGCTCATCCACCTTTTTTTCAAGCTTATCTATACTCAATCGGACTCCTCCCTTCGATATGTGTGTCTTCGTTTATCAGGCTAGTGAAACTATTATCCAGTCGCTGAAAGCTCCGAAACCAGAACTTCTAAACTCACTCCGGGCAGCATCAAAAACTCGCTTCGCTCAAACACTTGATGCTGCTATTCCTCCGTTTCGTTAAGAAGTTCTAAGGTTTCTCCGCAATGCTCCTTTAATAATAGTTCCACCAGCCTGTAGCTTCCTACACCTTAACTAATAAGTCCTTTGGAATTTCCTTTACGAACTGCGAAGGTGTATTGTAGGTAGTATTTCCAAATAATGTGCGTTCAAATGCAGCGGTCAGGTAGAGCCTTTCCTCAGCCCGGGTTATCCCAACGTACATAAGCCTTCTTTCCTCTTCCATCTGCTTCTCCTCGAAGTATGACCGCTGGCTGGGGAATACTCCCTCTTCCATGCCGGAAATAAATACGAAAGGATATTCAAGCCCTTTTGCACTGTGGAGAGTCATCATTATCATAGCGCCCTTGCCATCCTCCACAGTGTCGATATCAGACATCAAAGCCATCTGTTCCAGGAAGTCCGGCAGTGTGGCGTTTTCATTCTTTGCCTCAAATTCAAGAGTGGCGGACAAAAGCTCCTTTATGTTCTCCGCCCTTGACTGGGAATCCTCGTCTCCATCCTTTTCAAGCTCATCCAGATAGCCTGTGCGCTCCAGCACTTCCTTCACCAGCCTGGATACCTTTTCCGTCTCCGCTATACCCATTAGATCACTCATTATCTTTACAAATTCCTTGATGCCTTTCTTAGCCTTGGTGCTCACTCCTTCAATACTGTCAACCTCCAGAAGGGCTCCGAACAAGGAGTCTCCCGTTGTCCTTGCATATTGATCAATTGCGTCCAGAGTGGTATTTCCTATGCCTCTTTTGGGAATATTGATAATCCTCCTAAGGCTGAGATCCTCATCAGGATTCTGTATAACCCTCAGATATGCGATTACGTTCTTTACTTCCTTCCTGTCATAGAACTTGAAGCCTCCTACGATCTTGTAGGGCAGCCCATAGGACATGCAGGCTTCCTCAAGCACACGGGACTGGGCATTGGTACGGTATAGAACTGCAAAATCCCCAAGCTCCCTGTTTTCCTGGGCTATCAGCCGCTCGACCTCATCCATTATGAAGTTTGCCTCTCCCCATTCATCCGTTGCATAGTGGTATATTATCGGACGGCCTTCACCGTTTTCAGTCCACAGCTTCTTGCTTTTCCTAGCAAAATTATTCTTAATAACTGAATTGGCGGCATCCAGTATAACCTGAGTCGAGCGGTAGTTCTGCTCCAGCTTGACAACCATAGCCCCGGGAAAGTCCTTCTCAAAGTTGAGTATGTTGCCGATATCCGCTCCGCGCCATGAATAGATCGATTGATCATCGTCCCCAACGACGCAAAGGTTCTTGTGCTGCCTGGCAAGAAGCCTTATCAGGGTATACTGGCTGAAATTCGTATCCTGGTATTCGTCTACCATTATGTATTTGAACTTGTTCTGATAGTACTGCAGTATATCAGGGTTCAACTCGAAAAGCTCCACGGTCTTGTACAATATATCGTCAAAATCCATGGCGTTATTCTTCTGCAGCTTTTTCTGGTACAGCTTGTATATATCCGCAAGCTTACGCTTCCTTATGTCATGCATATTCCTGTCATAGTATTTATCAGGAGTCATGAGCATATCCTTTGCGCTGGAGATTTCAGAAGCTACAGTCCTGAAGGGGAAATTCTTCTCATTCAGATTTAACTCCTTCAAGCACTCCTTCACAAGAGCTTCCTGATCCTTCGAATCATATATAACAAAATTCTTTTTATAATCCTTAAGGCTCTCAATATTTTTCCTCAGTATCCTCACGCAAGCGGAATGGAAGGTGGAAATCCACATATTGTCGGCGCTGCCTATAAGGCTCTGCACTCTCTCCTTCATTTCCTTCGCAGCCTTGTTGGTGAAGGTTATCGCCAGTATATTTGAGGGATATACGCTTTTCTCCTCTATCAAATAAGCTATCCTGTAGGTAAGCACTCTTGTTTTTCCGCTGGTATCATGACTAACGTAGTCCCTCATAAGTTCCAAATCCTCTGGTGTCAAGTCAAATGGGACATATGCACTATTATATGAATTACCATAATTGAGAATATGGGCAATTCTATGCACTAGTACCCTAGTCTTGCCTGAACCTGCACCAGCTAAAATTAGTTGGGGTCCTTCAATAGTTAGAACTGCTTCTCTCTGCTCTTTATTTAACTGCTCATACTGCATTTCTATGATCTTGCGCTTTAGCTCAATGAACTCTTTTCTTATGTCTTCGTTTATCATTTTACCACCTTTTGTATCTCAAATATTTTATTATACTATTTTATCATATCTTGTGGCCTAATAGTTAGTTAACAATTCCAACACATTTTCTTATTTGCTTAACTTTCTTTATCAAGAAATACAAATGTTAAACATAATATATTTCATCAATTCCCTCTGTTCTGTCTACATTAATACTTTGATACGCCCATTGTCTGAGTTTTTCATTTGGGATTTTTCTATCTGGTAGTCTTTTGCTGTTTCTTTCAATGCATACGTCTATCTTTGTTTGAAATACTGTTGCAATTATCTTGGCACTACTTTTTTTAGCTATCGAAATCACTTTTTTTCTATATTTCTTATTTGTATTTGTTGCATCGAAGATAACATATAAATTATTGCTCAGTGCCTCTTTAATTCTGCAATGGGCTGCCTCGAACACAGTTGAATTCATATGTTCCAAATACTCATATGTACCTGTAAGTTCTTTTCTTATTTCGTCAGTTGAAATAATTACTGCATTATTAAGCTCTGCAATTTTCTCTGCATAAAAGGACTTCCCTGAGCAAGGTATACCTATAAGAACATTCAAGGTAGCCTTTGATAATATGCTTTTTACTGCGTTGTTTTGACTCCTGAAGTTAGAGCTAAAAATTACGTATCTTTCATAATTGTTTAACCATTCATTAAGCACTGGTATTGTGATCTTATATTTGATACAAACTTCTTCCTTACTTAATCTCATAGCCCTATATTCATTTATTATTGTAATTCTTTCTTGAATAGTAGTCCTTTTTTCTTTCAATACTTGTCCCCCTAATTTGATATTATACTGTTTCTATCAGACATCATATCTTTTGAAAGCTTGTCAGTTCTCGTATTATCACATTTATATTTTCCCATTATTATAGAGTTCCGTCTTCAGATTATGATTTTCTCTGTTTATCTGCTTAATTATATCATTGAGGTACTTAATATGACCTCTGAGGACATGAATCTCTTTGCTTTCCAACTCTTCTTTTTTATTTATATTTTTATAATAATTAATATCCTCTTTATATGGAGCTCTCTCTAATGATTTGTACGGTATTTGTGTTCTTCTACTTATCTCTTTATGTGTAATATCCACTCCCTCATCAATACATTCTTTGCATGCTTTACTCACTAAATTCCGTCTAGTTTCTATCTCATCCTTTTTAAGCCGTATCATTTTCAATTCCTTGCTCATCTGCTTCCATCTCCCTTTTGGTACTCTTTTTTATTTTTTTAATTAAACTTTCAAAAGCTTCTTTGTCATTGAGTTCCATTCGTTCATAAGCTTTTTTTAGTGATATTAACAGTTTATTTTCAATTTCATTTACTTTTAAATCCCTCTTGTAAGATAATACATACCTAAACATTTTTTTAGAATATGCAATGAAATCGTCAAGAGAATCTGCCTTAAATTCATCACAGGCTATACATATTAGGTCCCCGCATTCGCTAAAGCTGTAATAGTCTGTGCAGGAACCTAAAGATAACGGCATTACCGATTTCGGTCTGTTTATTTGTGTCATTAAGTTAACCCTATGCCTCGTTACAATATCTACATCTTTTAGCAGCTCCAGAATAGCACTGTTCTTTTCAATTTGACTATTGCCATAAATACTGTTACCTAATAGCAAGCCTTTGGTTTCAACACTCTTTAGTGTTTTAACTGCAAATTCATTGTTAACTTCATACGGGATCAGGCTATTGGCCTTTTGGTGAAGATAATCTGCGATTTCCTTAGGCTTGACCCCTGCACCCAGCATACATGTTACAAAATTTCTTTTTGTATCATGCAAAGAATATCTAGGTTTACCATTTTCATCTATGATATCATTATCAATTTGAATTCTGTTAAAAAAGTCCGATACAGCTTCATAAGATAATACACTTTTTCCTTTATAGTATTTACTAGGCAGCAACCTCCTGACTTTATGCTTGTCAATTCTTGAATATATCCTGGTCTGTATATCATTAGCGTAAGCTTCTTTCAGTACCCTTATTGCATTTATTGTAGTTTCACCAACTATCTGCCAGCCGCTGAAACCGTTTTTGGTTTTATGAAAATATACTTGTCCGTCTTTATAGCAGTCGTATTTTAGACATAGCACCTCATGGATTCGTCTTCCGGTATCAACTAATATGAGCAGTACCATCTTGTGCTGAATATATTCACTGCCATAATCTGAGTTTGCAATAGCTTGAATCAGGTTAAATATATCCTCTCTGGATTCATATTTAGTATACTTCATCGGCTCTTTTAGCTTATCGTACTTTGTAATTACAACCGGTATATTAAGTTTATACTCAGTTCTATAATACTCAAGCATTTTATCCAGCGCTTCTAGCCTATGGTTTATTGTTGCACTACTGTTTGTTTTACCTCTTATGTTAATAGTTGTCTTTTGATTCTCAATAAAAGCCTCTATATGTCTATTGTTAAGTTTTTGAATCATATCGATATCCGGGAAGTAATCCCATAGGTAGTTAAAAAAAGCTCTAATATGGGATACTATAGTCTTTTCATACTTATACTTTGAATACTCGTCTATTGCCTTTAAGATGCCAATATTTTCATTTCTGAGCGGCTCTTTCCTGTTTAGAGGAATGCGCCTCTTGCCATTATCATAATCTGTTTTATACCCCATATTGCTTAAAATATTCACGGCACATAAAATCTGCCTGTATTTTAATTGGCTAATTGCATTCTCAATGATTCTTAGGCTATTATCAATTTCTGCAACTAGTTGTTCAACTGGCTTTTGAAAATACAATATTAATCTAAATAATTGGATTGTAATAGCCTTTTCTACTCTAAGCTTGGAGTAGCCAAGATTATTTATAGCAAATCCCTCAAATTTATTTAGTAAACCGGTATTAACCAGAAATGAATCACAAATAAATATATCCTCTCTATATGGCCTAAGTTCCATAAGGGCACTAATACCTAGTTTTATTCGTCCGTATTGTACCAGTTTCAGAATGTACCAATGTGGCAGTTCGTCTTTTTTAAAGGACTTAATGCCTGATAAAGACAATTGTTTTTCAAGTACACTCAAATCACTATACTTGCTCTGAAATAGGCTCACAGATTTAAGCCTTTTTTCTAGCCTGCTATCATTTTCATATATACGAGTTAATTCTTCAAAAGTAAAATGTCTGTATTTGAGTCCATGCTTTACTTCATCTATCTTTTGTTCAATTATGCTAGCATTCATCATTTATTATCCCTTCTAAGTAGCTAGGGAGCTTATTTGTATTTATCTTTAATCTCCTCATCTCACCGATTAACACCATAATATCAGCCATATTCTTTTGAATGCTTGTCTGCTTCAATGCCATGTCAACTGAATCGAATTGAGATACCTTTACACACAGTATTTCAAATAATTCAATACAAGCCTCTATTATCTTGTCTGCATCCTGATTTGATATAAGAAAGTTCTTGCATCTGATACATCTAACAGAGTTATCACAGGGGTTAAGGCAATACCCAAACCCGACTTTTTTGATAATTTTCTCCTTTATCAAATCAGATATACCTTTTGATTGTTTAATAAGCTCTTTATCGAACTTTTCTTTTGATTTTCTATTGCTAATAACCAAGTCTACCATTGTCTCTACTCCTTTCCCTGCATACCTTTCTTTTTCATGCTGCATCTCATTACTGATTCTCTGATTTAAAAGCTTATTAGAGCTCTTTATGTACTGATAACTCATATCGTAGTCTTTGTGTCCTAAAAAATATCTAACTACACTTGAGTTATAATCTCCTTCTATGAAAAGTGTCACTGCGAAAAAGTGCCTCCACGCATGCATACCGCCTTTAACAACTTTTCCATCTCCGTCTACCAGGCCTATTTCTTTTTTTATTCTGCTAATAAAGTCATCCATACTTGTATGATTTATTGGGCAGCTCCCCTGATATTCAAATAAATGTATGTATTTACCATCTCCTCTGTCGCTCCGTTTTTCCTTAAGCACATCATTTTTAACTCTCAATTCTTCAACACGCTTAATTGCATCATATCCCTCCTTTGTAAAATATATGGGTCTGTTTTTCTGATTGAGTTTATCAGTCTGCACATTTAGTATCTTATAAAGCCCCTCATCCTTTGAATAAAAACAGCTGCCGAATGGGAATCTTCTGATTTCACTTATTCGGGCGCCGGAATTGGCAGCAATAATTATCGCTTCTTTTCTAAACTCATCTCTTATGTTCTTTGCCTTAAAGTCATTTAATAAATATCTGATTATCTTTTCCCCATGCTCCCTTTCTTCAAAGGCCAGATTTTCTTCTTGATAATGCTCAATGCAGTATTCTATTTCCTCAGTGTTAAAACTATTAGATTCAAGTAGTAGCTGCGGTTCTTTTATTTTCACCCAGTTTAAAAAGTCTTTTACTGCAAAAATCTTTGCTTGCTTTGACTTTCCACTGATATCTTCTAGACTTCTTATGTGAATAATGTAATCTTTATAAACTTCTTTATTAATGAAAAAGAAGTCATCAATTACATCAGTGCCGTATTTGTTTACATACCATTCGGCAAATAAATTCAAACCATTCTTCTTTTCACACTCCATTTTACGGCAACTAATCGTGGTATTATAAAGATTGTTAATGTGTCTGCTAATTACGGATTTCATTGAATCAGACCAGCTGTCGCTAAGCTCAAGTGTATTTATAGTTGAATATAACTTGTGATCTCTGCAGGGTGCATCTATATAACTCATATAGTAGAGCAGATTTGACATTTTCATCCTATAACCATCGTGTTTCAGTAGTCCTAATGAATAAGCCTTAGCAATATCTTCTACGCTTATTTTTTGAATTGAATTCACACCCAGATATAGACATAATCTTATAATTATAGAATATAGTGGGACTATATATGCCTTTGTGAATATCACACATAATTTATTGCAAGCCTCCTCAAACCTTGTATAATCCTTAAGATGCCGCTTGAGAAAAAGCAAAGAATTATTCTGACTTAGATTCTTTATAAACTCAATCGGCAGACTAATCTCAAACGTCATACTCCAAATAACCCAATAGCTGTCTGATGTCAAATTATCAATATGAATTGTTTTGTTCTCATCACTGAACCAGTCTTCAGGGCTCTCCCATTTTTCTACTATCTTGTTATAAATCCTATTATATAGTGTTCTTTTCCGACTCTTCTCACTTCCCTGGCTGAATACTTCTATAAATTCTTCCCTTTTCAAATGTTTCATTTGCTAAATCTCCTCTGCTTGTATTTTAGTGCCGGTTCCATGTAATGTGTATACTTTTCTCTGACTTTTATCATATCCTCTTTTGTGTTATGCACATAAATCAAATATGTCGTATATGTACTCGTGTGTCCGACCTGTGTCGCTACTTCTTCTATCGAAGTTCCCTGCTTTAGAGCATTTGTGCAATATGTGTGACGCCAGCTATGTAAGGTTATATGCTTCTTAATTTCATTCAATGATTTTCCTAAGAGCCTTTTAAATCTAATGTAAGCCGTATTTTGTGTCAGTTTTTCACCTGAATTGTTAATAAATAACCAATTCCCTTTATTAATCCGCTTTTTTCCCTCCCAAAAGCGCATATAATTCAGCAAAAGTGCTTCAAATTCATGCTTGTCCTCGTTACTTATATACACTGTCCTGGACCTATGGCCTTTAGCTAGAGAATCTATTGGGTTCCAATTTCGCCAGATAATATCGATACACCATGTATTATCTTTGTAATATATATCACCTTTTATATCTCTGATACTGTCCTTGTCTAAGCTTCTGATCTGAATGCCCAGAGCCTCCCCAATTCTCATACCCGTTTTTTCAAGTATATAATACAACAGCCTTTGGTAATCATTTCTCTTCGTCGCTTCGTTCATTATTACTCTTATTTGATCCTGTGTGAGTATCTTTTCTTCAGAGACGGGCTGTATATCGTCAGAATTCATTTCAATACCAACTTCGTTTATCAGCGCTTTCAACGCTTTTCTGTTATTTAACTTATGGATATCATCATGTATTAACTGGTTCTTTTCCGAGTGCAAATATATCAGATAACTAATAGCTGTATTGACAATCCTTAAAATTGAGCTACTGTCCAAGATGCTGAATACGTTAATTTTCTTTACATTGCCCGATTGGTCAATCAAGCAAAAAGGAATTTTCTTTAGCAAACTGTTTTCAATAGCATACATGTTCTTGATACTCTCAATTCGAATTAGGTAGTTCACAAAATCTATGATCTTCTCCTTATTAATGCCACATATTCTTTCTCTTGTTATTATAAGGTAATTGTATAAGTGGCAAAGGTCTCTAGCTTTTATACTAACTGAGTTATAACTACTTAATGTCAGCCCTCTCTGCTCTTTTAAATAAAAGTTAGCATCATCAATTAGATTGCACTTGTTATCAAAAACTACCTTTGCCACTTTCCTTCCATCTTTGTTTAGAACATCCTCAACATAACATAAGCCATCAATTTTCTTATTATTCTTGATCATACCGCATACCTCCACATCAATTTTGGTAAAAAAGCAAAAAGAGCCTCTACAAATTGGTAAAATTTGTAAAAGCTCTTCAATTGTTTTTATCAATCGATGTGTAAAATTTGAGGATACACTCATGTCATGTTTTGTATCCTAAACATATTTTAGGCGAAAATATGTTCGATGTCAATATGTTTTTTCTAATAGCTTTCTACTACCCGTCTATGTCTGTAAAAAAATTAGTTCTTTACATACAAATTCTCCCTTCTGCAATCAAAATAGTTACCATTTTTTGCAAGAACTTTTTTTCCTTTACAATCTCCATATATTAAACGGTGCAAATAAGTATTCTCCGTTCCTATATTTGCATAAACCTTGTTACTGTTTTTTTCTACTTTCCATTTATCAAATTTTTTTACTTTATCTATATCCTCCAAGTTAAACCTTACTACAAACCTTTCGTTTGTGGCCTTTCTATAGCATATCATTGAAACAATGTTATTTGATTCAAAATTAAAAAGTTTATTATCCTCGCATAAAGCAATAGGGCAAACATCAGAATTATCAATAATAGTTGGCTGATCATCGTAGTTTACTACTTTTTTCTTTTGAGTTAACTCTACAGGTTTAGGCTTTTTTAAAAGTACATTAGCATCTATTTGATGATATACACTTTGAGATATATTACCATTTAGGACAAGATCTATCGCCCACTCAACGACCTTATAATTCCCTGTTATTACAAACTCTTGTCCTTTGTAAACCGAATGTAGAATGCAATGATCATCATGAAATTCCCAGACTCTTTTGTTTCCTGTATTGAAGATATTCTCATGATATGTCATTTTTGTTCCATTTGAGGGGTGGAAAAACTGCGGCAGCTTCCAAACACTTCTGTTTTTTTGATTTGGATCTGTTAAAACTAGTGAATCACTATAGTTGAAAACGCCCCATCCCGGAATTCCCGAACCGAAGTCCAGGCTATTTCTTGCTATATAACCAGTGTTCGATATTCTTTTTCTGTTGCGATAATGAGGATGGTCCAACTTCCAAGGTTCATACTCGCTTTCTTCACTAATACTATCAATTTCTCCCACTTGCATATATCCCCAAATAATATGTTTATCAGTTCCTGAGACATACTTATATTTGCCATCTATTTTTACGACTTCCCTGAACCAGCCAAAAAACAGAAACAAGTCACCGGGCTGTATATGTTTATTACATAAATGGCGCTGTGCAGTATCGCATTGTCCAAACAAACCTTTCCATCCGGGTTTGCGGCTATTCAAGACATTTTGACTGATATCTGGATCAAGATGTGCATTTTTACCTGCAAATCCTTTCATCCCAAGTTGTTCCATTATATCAAGATAAGTCGTTTCATTTTCGAATTGTAGATCTGAATATAATCTTCCTGTATCTGTAGTATAAATTTTATTTTCCTCTGGTATTGGTAATGAGAGCAGCCTGCCTTCTTTTACAAAGAATGGGCTTGGATATCCACCTGCTCCAGAGTCAAAACCTTTTCGGCTTAATATTATTTTCATATAATCCTCCTTTGCACTGCGGCCAGGTGACAGTTTGATATGTCCCCTCATACTGGGTGGCTCGAGTTGCCCCAAATGATGTCTTAAGTTAAATTTTGATACCATACGTGCAAGGAAACAGGTCAACCGATTTCTAGCGTTTTCGAGGTATGCGGAAACATATCAACGGTTTTAGGGTTATTGGGAACATATCAACATATTTATCTTGATCTCTCTTAGTTCACTGGTCCTATCGAATCTTATAAAAAATAACTTCACTGTTCTCCTCCCTAATCCTGTGCTTTTAGGGTATCAATAATTTCTGTGATAATCTGTATAAACGCCTCACTTAGAGCTGCTTTTAAACCATAATTATTATCCTGTTCATCACTACGATTGGCTTGTATCATTGCTTTCAATTCTTCCAACCCCAAAATCGAATTCTCTTTCAGTAAGTCTTGCGATCTAATATTACTCCCCCACATTTTCTTGAATATCCCGTTAAAGACTTGTCGGTCTGCATTTGATAAAACTTTATAACATTTCATTACAGCATTAGCCATCTCTTTGTCAAAAACATTATATCTTTTGTTTTCACAATCAAAGAGATTTTTCATATCTCCCGAATTTAGTGCATTTAAATATTTTCTTTTATTTATCGCAAACATTTGCAAACTTTTATCTCTAAACTCACAAATTTTCTGATATATGTTATGTTCTTCAGTATTTAATAGACTCAGATTATCTGGATGAATCATGCTCCGCACACGACTATCTGGCTCATCACTTTCACAAAGGGCATCCAAACATTTCTGCACTCCCACCATCAGTTTATCCATATCTATTTCCACTGGTAAGATATAAGAAATGTTTCTTGACCATAATAGATTACGAAGCAAAATAATGTACTCATCTACTGACAATTCACCTGCATAAGCTAACGACACGACTTCAGGAAACCCCGCTTCTATTGTATCTTCATCCAAGCTAATCAAATCTGCATTTCGTACTATATCTTTAGGCTCTGTTGCCTTTTTTTCCTCAATCATTTTATTAATTTCACTGTTAATCCCATCGCTATCCCATTCACCCTCTACTATCCATTTTTTAACGCTGGGAAGCATATATCTCTTAATAAAAAATCCAGGATATTCTTTTTCAATATCATAATCAGAAAACAAATAGCCATATTGTTCAGATTTGCTAATTTTTCCATCTTTGAAATGAAACATGAAAGCAGCAAATGTCTGAAAATACGTTTTCAGTTCATCATAGATACCTTTTTTATGCAGTTCTATAAACACTCGTTGAAAATCTTGGATAGCACATTTTATGCTCCTGATATTCTCACTGTTGCCGCAGTTGAATACATTTATCAAGTCAATTTTATGTTCTTGCAAAAACTCATTATAAAATGGCTCATCTGCAACAAATTCGTCTATAATTTGGGCAATGATTTTCTCATAGTCAGCAATATTCTTAACCGTTCTAGTTATTATTTTTTCTTTTATCTCAGAATATCCTAATTTCCCACCAGTAGATTGGCCGAGTCCATCATTTTTAGGATCATTCTCTTTCTTTTGTTGATTCGATTTAGTTTGCACGCATTTTTCTAAAATCTTTTCTTCATTTGCAACAATAATAGTCTTTATTTGCTTGTTCTCACAATATTCGTTGATGCAGCCCATAACATCTATCTCATCTAAGTTAGTCCGCTCCAGATCATCAAAAACTAAAATTACTTTTTTATCTGCAATAGTTTTTTCAACAGAAATGTATTCGCTTGGACTCAATGAAAAAATTTTTTCTACACCTGGAACTTTTTTTGCAATTCCTGAAACAAAGCGAACAAGTCCTCCAACTTTACTTGTATTTATTTTCTCAGATATATTAGCTACTTTTCCAGTTATCTTTTCCGTACTTTCGGCCAGTTTTAATGCCTGTTCTTCTGACACGCTAGGAATAAGCTGGGCAACATCTTCTACATAACTTCCCATATGTAACATTAAATTTTGGAAATAAGCCTTTTGCACTTTTTTGTTAATACTATCAATGGAAGATTCCCCAAATAAGGAAATCCTGATAATGATATAATCTTGACCAAGTTCTTTTGATAACTCATTGTCAATCAAATATGTTTTCCCACAGCCCCATTTCCCAGTAAACATCAATGCTCCAAAAGAATTTGATTCCTTACAGTAATATAGCAATTCACTCAAAGTGGACATAAATTTCTCCCCCTAACAGCCGTCATTAGCATTATTTTCATTAAGTACAACTTTCTCTAAATACTCCTGCCAATAATCATTATCGCCTTCCATGTCATGAATCCAATAGTACATAAATAGAATTTCTAATTCTTGCTTCCTTCCTTTGACAAATGATTTCTTTGGCATCTTTCTATACAATGAATCAAGATTAAAAAGATTACTTTTCTGCTTATAATCATAATCAAACTTTCTCCACGAATTTTGGCTTTTCTTTCTATGAGTCGATGGCCAAATTTCTTCATTATCAAAAAAGCTATTTATCCAATCATAAGCAAATGCAAGTAGGTTAACCTGATGTTTTGCCCACGTCTTATCAACCCAATCATTTATTTCTTCAGATATTGATGGAATTCCGAAATTGAACCTTCGTTCGCTCTCTACCCTATGGTAGTCTTTTATAAAGAGAAAAAGCATTTCTGTCTGGTCCTTCAGGAAAGAAAACCTTTTAATGAGCCTTGAATAACAATCATATGAAGCATTTCTGAATTCGTTGTCTGTATCATACAAAAAGAAAAACTCATTTTCCTTCAGTATATTTCCTATATATTTATGCAAGTGCTTCCCATACTCACTATATATACCTATTACCCATTCTCTAACTTCTGGCTCGTACTCCCTAAGCTGCTTACGATACCGCTCTAGCTTCTCACTATATAATACTGTTTTTTCTTCTGCCTCCGTAATATCGAGATAGTTGTTAAAATACTCAAATACATAATCGACACAGATTTTCATATTTTGAGTACATACATCAAGATCAAACTCATTGAGTTTATCTTCTTTTTTCCTTCGGGCAATGTATTCCTCAATGGTAAGCACATGAACACCTCATTTTTTTGCTCTTTTAATGGTTCTTCTAGTCAAGCGATTTAAGCTCTTTCACGATATGTGGAAACTATCAACGATGTTAGTTTCTTGGGAACATATCAAAGGCATTTTGAGCACTATCGATAGGTCAGAACATTTCCAGCTTACAAGTGATTTCCCAATTCATGAATAAGCCACTCAAAGTTTTCGCGCCAGCTGGCTTTCATTTGATCACCTTTATTTTTCCATATAGCTTCTGGTCCAGAGGCTCTATCTAAATCAACACCATACATCCCATTTTCTGATTCAAGCACCTGTGCAGTTCTGTTTTTGCCACATTGATAGCAGTTGTTTATATTGCTAGATTCCACAATTACAGCACAGAAATTTTCCATTGATCGAACCTTCAAAACTACTGATAACTTATTTTTGTAAAATTCATCTTCAATATATTTGTGTTTGTTTACAATGATATACCTCTTGTTTTTAATCTTCCTCAATTCCTCAGCATATAGCAGCGGGAGGACCTTTTCTGGTTTCAGAATATCATTTCCTTCAATAGAACAGAACACAACATTTATTTCTTGTATTTTATAGACGCAGATTCCTTCAGCCACTTTTTTTGCTTTACTCAAGAACTCATCAACACCACCAACAGGGATCTGGATATGATAATTCTTGTTAGGAGTTTTCAACTGGTTAAAGCTAGTATCTTGAGAAGCACAACCATCATCCAATGATGTATCATAGACATATATACCTCCCGGCGAATTTAACTCAGTTGTCTTCTTCATTATATTGTATGGCTTTAATTCCTTACCATTTGGATTAAATCCATATACATACGAGTGTGGATTAGAAACCTTGCCGTCACCGCCCATTGTAACAAAATTATAGCACGAATTTTCTATTGCCCTAACCTTGTTATATTTGTACCATTTGTCATAAATAACATTACCACCGGTGCTATTAAGAATAATATCAACACCTTTTAATCCATACATCCTGCTAAACAAAGAATGATTGCAGTCATAGCAGATAGTCATTCCTATCCTATAGCCCTTATATAAAATAGGTTCAAACATTGACTTGGAAAGTTCACTATAGTCCTCTAATTCAAATGCAGAATATGCAGTCATGGTATGCTTAATATACAAAGCATTAGCTGTTTCACTTTCATTTGCAAATGCGTTAGAAAACACACTGAAAATTGTGCCGTATTTATCTACACTGCTTACGATCACAGCTTTTCCTATTTCTTCACTAAAACCTAAACAAGCTTCAAAAATATTACTTACATCCTCTTCCACACATATATCTGCATTTGTTAATAAAGAATGAAAAGGACAGTATGAAAATTCCGGTAATACAAAAATATCAAAGTTAGATTTCTTTACAGCTTCAATAGCCTTTGAAAAATCAGCCTTATTCTTATGTTCATCAGTCTGAAGATATAGAGCTACTTTTAGACCGTCTTTGCTTTGTACCTTGCTATCTTGGGCAACCTCTGGTTGTATATTCAGTAGCTTTCTTAAACTTTCCTCAGCTCCAATAGATTCAAAATCTATCTGTCCATGCATTATTCTAACTAATTTATATCCGTTTTTGCTGGCTTCAATATCTCTTATACTATCATAATAAGCTCTAACTTCATCTCGATTAACCGGCTGTCCATCTTTTGCCTTTATATCACTACATGCCCGTACCCATAGCTCCCTATCAAAGTAAACAGGAATGTCTAGATAAGAAAGCAATGATACTTTTCTTGCCTCTGAAAAATGCTGCCTCTCATCATACTCTATAATCAATTTTTCACTTTCACAAACGAAGTCACATCTTAATTGAACATTCCTCTTTGCAAATGCACTATCTCCTCTATACCCTGAAAGAGCCTTGTATAGATTCTTATAATTTCCTTCGATTGCATCTGGTGTCTTCAACCAAGTGAATGTTTTTTCACATACAATATCTCCATTGAAGATTCTATTAAGTAGTAGCTGTAATGCATTTTTTTGCTCTATGACAGCTTTAGATGGAATCTTAATAGTATCGGTTAATACTTGTTTTTCAGCATGAAACAACTTTGGCTGTACTTTTTTAACCGTCTTTACAATCTGCTGTTTTGATTGTTTTTGCTTTACTTCTAATTTTGTTTCTACATGTTCCGATGTACCTGTGTAAAGCATTTCGAATCCCAGTCGTTCAAAAAAACGTACTGTCTCCATACCACCACCGAAATCATTTTTGCTGATTTCATTTCCATATGCCAGCTTATATGCCATTCCACGTATATGTTTTGCAGGTAACTTCTTGCCATTGTATACAAGAAATGTAGACTTCGGGCTTGGGTACTCTGGATTTTCAGCATGAAAAATTTCAATTGCTTTTATGACATCATCTCTTGTTATATCCATCCAATTTATCTTTGGCATTTTCACCTCTCCATTTCACTCTCCTGTCAGGGTTCTCAGGAACAGGCCAACCATTTTTAGCTCTTTCACGATACGTGGAAACATATCAACAGCTTAAAGTTCTTGTGTACATATCAAATCTTGTATTATTGACAAGATCTAAGGCCTTTTTTCTCTAGTAAGAACCGCAAGAAAAATAGCCGCGACACCACTGCCAACACCGCCAACAATCTTCTTAGCTTTATCTTTTCGATCTGCACGTTTAGCAAGGCATCTTACACAGTATCTCTCACAATCATCCGGCAGCTGCGTATAACAATCTTTGCACACATAAGCTAGTGGACTTCCACATTTTGAGCAGAATCCCTCTGATTGTTTGTAAGTAATTTTCTTCTTATGCGCCTCACATGAATCATTGCCACAACCTTTGATTTTTCTCATCACTCGTTCTCCTTCAAAACACCAAGATAGATCGTCTTATCAGGCGCATTTAATTGCTTTTTAAATTCTGATACATCGAGTTTCAACTTAGCTCTCGATTTCCATACACCTTTTTCGGTTCCGGTATCTGTTGTATCGCATTGTGCAAGTAAATCTGCGTTCTTTGCTACGGTACCATCAATAAAATGCGAATATTCATTGAGGACAGTTGACATAGCCATCAATTCACCCTCGTTGCAGTAGATTCCAGCTCGAAGCATTGTGGCCTGATGAATAAACGCAAATGATTGATTAATGCTATTCATTCGACTATCGATTAAGCCTACACTTTTTCCTTTACCAATTTTAAACCCACCATCAGCAAGGTACTTGATATCTGACTGCATTGTAAGTCCAAGTTGGAATGCAGCGTCTGAAAGTGCTCTCAGAGACTGCGCGATCAAGGCTTTTTTCATTTCTAGATCATTAACATTTCTAGCCTCCATGTACAAAATCAATCCACTATAATACAATCCAATTCTGTCATTCTGCTGTCCCTGTATTACTTCTCTAACACTATGGTCAATGACAGCGATTTGGTCAGCGATCTGCTGAACTTGCTCTTGAAGTGCTTTCAACTGCAGTGCATCAGCCATCTTGACCGGATCAATACCTTTTGCAAATACCTCTTTCTTAATAGGCAACTTCGATCCATAATGGCCATTAGCTTCACGTATCTGAGCATACATTTTACCTGAATTTTCGGTCGATAACTTTATCTTGCCACTTTCGATGGCATCTAGTGTACTTTCAGTTGCATCAACAACATACCGATAACCCTTTTTCGTTGCTTCATACACCTCGGCTACCATTGGTGATGCTTTTGCAACCGCCTTATAAACATTCTCCAAAACATTCTCCGCTTGAGCTAGTTTCTGTTTAAGTCCATTTGATAACAGCTTTACTGGGTATGCTGCATCGTAAGGAGATAGATCATCCGATACCGGACTCGATAAATCTATATACCTATTTTCACTTTTTATCATTTTATCCATTTTGACTCCCCTTTGCCCTATCATTCCATTTGCCGTCTCTTCATTTAACTCCATGTTTTTGTAGCAAGCTGTTCTGCAATTTCCTGTGTTCCAGGTAGCTTCTCTGTCTCAAGAATTTGTGTCAAATCAAATATACGAGTTCCCATAGGCGCTCTCGGCGTTATCTTCTTAAAATCCGTCTCATAGAATTTTTCCACAAAGAAATACCGGTGCTTAATCGTTCTTAAATCATAGCCGTGCTCATCACCGTCTGCGATAGATTTGAGAATTTTCTCTTTTCTTTCATCAGTCAGCTCTCCAAATTCAGCTTCATATTGCATACCGTTTTCGGTTTCAATTGCTGTAATTAGAGCACAGACTTTACCCACTGCACGTACACTCTTATTCTTATATAAACTCAAATAATCATGTGCTCTAAAACCACGCTCAGCATTATCGTAGTAGACATCTTCGCTAATATTAAAATCAAGTGTTGTACCTGCAAGCTGCATCCTCATGTATTTCCATGAGTCAGATATAGCAATAAGACCATCGTTATAGCAATAATTTAAGTAGTCGTCAAGTACTTCTTGCATGTCATAATCCTTATCATCGATAACCTCTTGAATCGCATTAGCTATGCCTTCAAAGGTAGTGTTTATGTGGATGACCGGATGGTCTTGTGTAGCATTATATTCTTTGAGTTGCTTTTCAAAGGTCTCTTTTTTGTCTTCTCCCATCAATTCTGGTGCTAGTGTAATCATTACCTTATACTTTTCACCACTAAAGGAATTCAGATGCCTCATAAGCTGATTAGAATAAAACCAGTCGGACATCTTTGTCTCAACTACAATCTTGAAGCTCTCCTGAGTAATGGTTGCGTCAGGGATACTATCAACACTTTTCTCTTGTAAGTTAAATGCAATTTCGGGCTCAAAGGAATCAGAGAAGAATTCTGATTTCAAAAACCGAAAGAACTTATCAGAAGAATATTGATATAAACGAGATAACAACAGCATCGTATTTGCTGTTGCAACATTTTCTTTCTCATGGTATCTCTGGAAATAATGTATCTTCATAACTACTTGTCCCCTCTCTTTTTCATCCCGTAGTTCTTCGGGAAGTAGTTCTTCCCAAGCAGCCAAACATACTGGTCGATTTGCTTCAGGTTATATTTATCCAAGCCATAGAAGGCACGGAAATCAATCAGTATGCCTTTGAATTTTACATAGTTCTTCAAATCACCGTCCTGGAAACTTGAGAAGCTATCACGATTTCTAAAATAGCGAAGTACCTCATCGACGTAGCTATCATAAATCGGATAATCGAGTGGATTGTGATGACTACAATACTTTGATGCGAAGGAGTAAAAATTCCTCTCTGTATCACCGATAGTTACATACTGGATATCTCGAACCAGGGTAACATCACCAGCTTTAAGTCTCGCATCAATTCCCAGAGCGCAGATGTGCTTAGCTACTGGATATATTGAGAAAATATTCGTACTATAAAAATCGTTAAGTGTTGATGCCTTCAAAAGAATATCGATAACGTCTGTATTCTTCGGGCATAGCTCAAAGAACAGTTTATTAAGTGCATCCTCCTGCAGGTGGTAGTTCTCAAGGCCATCCCACATAGCAAGATAAAACTCAACCTGCTCAATTGATGGCTCAGGAACATCAACATCCATTTTCTTCTTACGAGTATATGTACGATTAGCAGTATTCTCCTGCTTGGGCGTTGATGGCTCGGCAGTTCCATCAGAAGCTAAGAATAAGCGGAACCTTCTTAGATGAGACAAGTAACTGTTAACAAGTGATTTAACATTACCGGTCGAGTTCTCAGAAAGAGCCTTTATTAATGCATTCTTTGCCGCATTCTCAAAATCAGTAGCGGTCACTACATTCCAGAACAGGTCTTTGCTTCCTTTCCTCCAAAGGTAGAAGGTGTCCACATAAGCAGTATTGATTGTTAATTTTGAAATATTCTGGCTATGTAGAAAGCTCCTATATAAAGCACGCAGCTCATCATACGATAGAGCTTTCATTTTGTTTATATCCAAAGTCAGACCTCCTTTACTCAATACTATTTAATCTTTCAAGCCACTTCAATATGCAACCACTCTTAAAGAAATCTAATAGTGTTCCATCGTTTTCTTTACCAATAACCCATTCACCAATGCTATCCGCCTGAATCATAGGTATGTATTTTGTAAAAATATCAAATTTACTCATCCTCGTCCTACTCAATATTGGTAATGCCAAATAACATTCGGAACTTATCGAAGTTATATGGGTATGAGTTATCATCATAAATCTTACCGGTTTATGTCCTTGGCTGTATTTAGATTCCAACTCCCACTGCAAAAAGCAGAGGGGACTGTCCCCGCTGCTTTTCTTGTTTAGCTTTGGTAATGTGAGATGTCACGATTCTTTCGCACATTTTCGCAGCTGTCTCCAAGTAGCTCCCAGATGCTGATTATCAGCTTGGTTTCAGCCTACAGCATATTCATACTATATGGATAGCACTAAACCGCTGGCGCGGTGGTTTTCACAATCAGATACGTTTTTCTAAATCTGCAGCAAATTCGGCAGATTTTGCCTTTCTCCGTTACAATGGAATTATCACTTTTAAGGAGATGATTCCATG
>Ga0196971_1000461_pt1 | contig 30453 bp, 49 predicted proteins | sample S1v_1013CmetaG_FD_148660 | JGI IMG/M metagenome (GOLD analysis project Ga0196971, IMG submission 148660) | Soil microbial communities from Anza Borrego desert, Southern California, United States - S1+v_10-13C | ecosystem: Environmental > Terrestrial > Soil > Desert | place: USA: California...
CGCGACTGATCTGCTCAGCGAGGTGGCGTGATGGACCTTCTCGACGCCACCAACTTCGCGCTCAACCGAATTTTCGATGCTTCGAATCGTGCCGCTGTTTCCAGCGCGATCCCTGAGCCGCAGCAACCCATGTGTCGTTATCCCGACCTAGTAGAAGGCTCTTCCCCCTGCGCCGACGCCCGGACTGCAAGCGTCGGCGATCTTTCCGAGCGCGAACATCTGCGTCTGCAACCGCCTTACGAGCGCTTCATCGCCCAGCTGCACGAGCTGCTGAGCAATGACCGCTTCGACGAAGCGCATGACCTCGTGCGGGCTGAGCACTGCGCGATCAACGGGAGGTCGTGATGGTCGAGCAACCAAAATTCCGCGCGAACGCCTTCCCGCTGGGCCCGGACCATGCCGATGACCCAAACGCCGTGATGTTTGGTTACGGCCGCATGGTGATCTCGATGACGATCGCCGAGGCACGCGAGTTGTCGATGGCGCTGGCACGCGCGGCCGACGAAGCCGAGCTGAAGTTGAAAGACTGACCATGATCGAAATTCCAAAACTTGACGAGCGTGAAGTGCAGGCCGAGTTCGACGTTAACGACGGCGAGCTAACCATCTGCCTGTACACCACAAAGATGTGGATCACGGAACAAGGTGCTCGCCAGCTTCGTGACTGGCTGAGCAAGGCGCTTGGCGAGTAGTTCGCACTGATCGAGACCTGAGCAATGAAAGGTTCGTGGCCAAAAGTTACCGGCAGCATCCGCTTCGAGTTCGAAGCGGATCACGCGATGCCTCGCATCGGCAAAGGCTGTGAATGCCGGCACACGCACCGCTACGTGGTGACGTTCGGCTGGACGCATGAGATTCAGCCGTACTACGGCTATACGCACGAGTTCGGCAAACAGCAGGCCGAGTTCGCTGATGTGGCCTCGCGCGTGTCGGGCAAGTACCTCAATGACGTGCTGCCCATGCAGCCCTCCGCGGAAGTGCTGGCGCTCTGGTTGCTCGCCCAGACCGAGCCCGCCTACTGCGATCACGTCATCGTTCAGACGTACGAAGGCTACACCGCGCGAGCTGACCGTGGACTGCAACGATCCGAATGGATGTTGTTTCTGTCCGGGCACGGTCAGGACCCGTACAGCAACCCCGTGTACACGCTGAAATGATCGTCATGCCAAGCAATAACTCATCGATGCATCTTGGCTGGCTGGCGGGCACGTATCCGGGCCGCATCGGCTGGTTGTTGGGTCCGAGTGGATGGCGCACGCCTCACCACTGGCTGCCGTACGGCTGCGACAACGACCGTTTTTCTGCCGCCGTGAAGGGCACGCAATGGGACGAGGTTGGTTATGAAGCGATGCTCGCTCACGCCGTCGCCATGTCGAAGATCGGGCGAGCGCCGAAATGGATTCTGGTGCCGGACGTTCCTTTTGATGCCGAGGCGACGCTGGTCGAGTGGAGGAAGTGGGCGCCACGACTCGCCGAGTACGGCTGGCCGCTGGCGATCGCGGTTCAGGACGGCATGACCCAACGCGATGTTCCCAGCGATGCGGCCGTCGTTTTCGTTGGCGGCAGCACCGAGTGGAAGTGGAAGACCGTCTGGAACTGGTGCGCCAACAACAAGCGCGTCCACGTCGGTCGCGTGAACGGCTACCGCACGCTGTGGCATTGCCACGACGCCGGCGCGGAATCATGCGACGGCACGGGCTGGTTCCGCGGCGATCAGGAACAGCTCGCCGGCCTGGAACGGTACCTGCGCGAATCAACACACGACGGACGTGCTCAAGCGCGCCTCGTCAGCTGACAAATCATTCCTGACTCTCGGAGCAAACAATGAGCATCGAACAGACCAAGGGCAAAGAGTCCAAGTACGCGAAGAAGGTCAAGGCTCGCAATCAGATGTACGGGCCGGGCTGCTGTGCTCACAAGCTGACGCCGGAGCGCATGCGCGCAATCCGCCAGGAGAACGGCACGCTTCGGCCGGGCTCGCCGACCGGCTACGTGTACCACGAAGCTGCCTAGTCAGCGTCTAGAGCGGCAACAGGTCTATGAGCAACGCATACGACATGGCTTTTCCGGTTCAACCGGAGTTCGCACCGAACAACTCCATGCAGTTCGGCCTCACCAAGCGCGAGTACATCGCGGCGATGGCCATGCAGGGCCTGCTTGCGAATCCCGGCGGCCCGATCCAGGCAAGCACGCAGTGCGGGTGGAGTTTGACCAACTGCAAGCGCGAGGACGTTGCCGGCGCTGCGGTCAGGTTTGCCGATGCCCTGCTCGCCGAGCTGGCGAAGTAACAACGCACCCTCAGTTCTCAGAGTAGCAAACAATGGAACACCACAAGCCTCATAGCATCCCGACCGAAAAAACACTTGACGAGTTCCGCGAGTGGCTCCGGTCGCTGCCACCGGACACGAGGTTCTGCGAATCACTGCGCGTGAACTCGTGCCCCATCGCGAAGTTCACCGGCGTGGAGACTTGGTTGCTGCAGTCGCCGGACTGGGCCAGCCGCTTCATGGATAAGTTTGATCGGGGCTCGGACTACCGAAATGACACCGTAGAGCGCGCGATTGAGATCGCTGACGGCCTCTGACCCTCACCGGACACGAACTGAAATGAGCAAATGTCCGAAAGGCGGGCGCCATAAGTGGCGAACAGATGGCAGGCACTTCAACGTGTTCTGCGGGAAATGTTTCAAGACAAGGAATCGTAGAGGTTTGCGTGAATGAGTTGGCACTTTTTGCAGGAGGGGGCGGCGGCATCTTGGGAGCAAAGCTCCTTGGTTGGCGCACCGTCTGCGCTGTGGAGATTGATCCCGACGCGCGTCGTGTGCTTCTCGACCGACAACGCGATGGCGTGTTGCCTCGCTTTCCAATCTGGGACGACGTGCGCACATTCGACGGCCGTGGCTGGTGTGGGCATATCGACGTGGTTAGCGCCGGGTTCCCGTGCCAAGACGTTAGCGTCGCTGGTACCGGCAAAGGGCTCGCCGGAGAGCGCAGTGGCCTCTGGCGAGAGGCCAAGCGAATCATTCGCGAGGTACGAGCCCGATTCGTCCTCCTGGAAAACTCTGGGGTTATTACTCACCGCGGACTCCATGCCGTACTTGGGGACTTGGCCGGAATGGGGTTCGATGCGGAATGGGGTTGTTTCAAGGCGTGCGCCTGGGGTGCGCCACAAATGCGTGGACGAATGTTCATTCTGGCCAGCGCCGACGGCGACGATGGCAAAAAGCGGCTTCGGTCATGGGAAGCATTCGAAGGGCCGCTACCGTTCGAGTGTTCTGAAGAGGTGCGCCGCGATTGGCTGGAGTGGTCATCCCGAAATGCTCGAAGCGGTTCAGGGGTGGCCGATCGGGTGGACCGCACGCGAATCATTGGAAATGGACAAGTACCGCGAGTGGTTGCGGGTGCCTGGCAGACCCTACTGAGACAAGCGACTACTTAGCTCTGGAGAAAGAAGTGCTACCCGCGATCGTAGAACGTCAGATCAGATTCGCCGAGGCCGTAGCTGCGGGCCTCCGTCTGGCTGCCTCCAATTGCCCACTCAAGGGCCTGGAGGCGCTACGGACTCGGCTGATCCAAGGCGCTCAAACGATCGACACGCTGATCGCGCTAGTTCGAGTCGCGACGTTCACGGCACAGCTGAATCACGACACCATCGTGGAGATTGGAAATGACCGAGCCGACCGTTTTCAAGCCCCATGCGCTGGCGAAGGCCCCGATCATCAGGGAGGGATGGATCGAGCGCGACCTGACGATGCCGGAGCGAGACTGGAGCGAATTCGATTCGCCAGCGAAGGACCGGCGCACATCGCGGGTGATCCGCAATGAGCGACGACAGGCAGCTGCTTGAGCTCACCTCCCAGGAGGAATGGGAGCGGAAGAACTCCGTAAGCGCGATGCTCGTGAAGATGCAGCGTGATGTGGAGCGCGGTAACGCATTGCAAAGAGTTTTGAGAGCCGAACGTCTCGCGGCAAATAGAGACATTTGTGAACAGGAGAGAAGCGATGTCGTTGATTGCGAAGGATAAGGGCGGTGCGGACTTCAAGCCCGTGCCCGCTGGTACTCATGTCGCTGTGTGCACAATGGTGGCCGACATGGGTGTGCAGCCCACCGGCAAGTTCAAGCCGAAGCCCCAGGTGTACATCCGCTGGGAGTTGCCGAATGAGGTGACATCCTGGAAGGACGGCGATGGCGTCGAGCACACCGGCCCGATGGTGATCGGCAAGAAGTACACCGTGTCGTTGTCAGAGAAAGCGAACCTCCGCGGTGATTTGGAGTCGTGGCGCGGGAAGTTGTTCACGGAGCAAGAACTGGAAGGCTTCGACATCCGGAACATTCTGGGCAAAGCCTGCATGCTCGGCGTGACTCACAACGTCGTCGGCACCAAGACCTACGCGAATATCTCGGCGGTCATGGGATTGCCAAAGGGCACGACACCGCCGAAGCCATCGGTGGATCCGATCGCGTACGACGTTGATGCCCACAATCCGACCGTCTTTCAGAAGCTGCCGCCCTGGCTTCAGGAAGCCATTACGAACCGGGTGAAGTCGGACACTGCCCAGACGGTCAGTAACGGCGATACGCCGTTCGATGACGATATTCCGTTCTGAGGTGAATCATGGCCGCTTTGTATCAACTGGTTGCTCAGTATCGCGAGCTGCAGCAGATCGATGCGGAAGAGATCCCGGAGGAAGTTCTCCGGGACACTCTCGAAGCATTGACCGGCGAGCTGGAAGTGAAAGCCACGAATGTGGCCATGTTCTGCCAGAACCTGGAGATCTTCGCGGCAAACTGTGATGAAGCCGCGAAGCGGATGAAAGAGCGCGCCGCCAAGGTGAAGCGCAAGGCCGATCAGGTACGCGGCTATCTTCAGACAATGATGGAAGCGGCACAGATCACCAAGATCGAAGCGCCGGAGTTCACCTTGGCAATCAAGAAGAACCCGCCATCGCTGGTGATCGTGCCTGATGCTCAGATCCCTGACGAATTCATGGTGAAACCGCCCGCACCGGCCCCCTACCCTGACAAGGCCGCCATCAAGGAAGCCATCAAGGCCGGCCGGGCAGTTGAAGGTTGTCGACTCGAGCAGGGTCAACGGCTGGAGATTCGGACATGAAATCGAAACGCCTTGCCGGTGGCCCTCGTAAGGTCACCGATGAGAAGCTCCGAGCTATCCAAGCATGGATGCCGTTCTCACATTTGGCCCGAAGCCTGGGGCTATCTCCAAGCTATGCGGCAAAGCTGCGTCGGCGTAACTTTTTCTACAAGCATCCATCGCCATGAAAGGTCATATCCGCAAAACGTTGACGGGCTGGGTTCCTGTTGATGAGCAGGCTCAGGCGATCCACAGGCGCCATAAGGTTGGGCAAGTGTCTCGGGCCGACATAGCCATCCCGCGTAACTACAAGACCCACTGCCTGTTCATGGTGCTGCTGAACGAAGTGACGTTTCCAAATCAGGAACGTTTCGTCGATGCGCAGCAGTTCCGGCGCGCCGTGGCGCTCGCGGCCGGGCACTGCGAGGAAATGATGACGCTGGATGGTGAGATTCTGAAGGTTCCGCTGCCCTACGACTACGATCACTGCCCGGACGAAGGCGAGTTCATCAAGAAGTTCGGCGCGGCCATGACGATCTGCGCTGCGATCCTGCGTCACACTGCGCCGGAGCTTGAGGAAGAAGTGGCTCGGCACGCCAACGAGCAGTACGGCATTGAGTGCCCCCGGATCTTCCGCGAGTCGGCAATGGAGCATGCAGCATGAGCCGCCCTCGCCCGCGCATGGATGATATCGAGCGCTTCGCGTCGCTGTACGCGCTGGGTTGCGTCGTCTCTCGAATCATTGATGTAGGCAGATGGGAGCCAGCAGAAATCCATCACCTGGTGGAAGGACGTAAGCGGCTTGGGCATCAGTTCACCATTCCCCTGTCCCCATGGTTCCACAGGGGTATTCCGTCGAGCTTCGACGTGCGGCCGAGTCAGGCGACCAAGGCACTGGGGCCGTCCCTCGCTATCAACAAGCGGGCGTTTGTGGAACGCTTCGGCAGAGAACGACAGCTGCTCGAACTAACAAACGAACTCATCGAGGTAGCCCATGACGAAGGAAGAATGGCTGCAGCAATTGAAGCTTGGCGACACCGTCATAGTCTGGATAGGCCAGAACTCGAAAGGGCCGCATACCGTGACGGGCTCGACACCGACCCTGATCACGATTGGCAAGTACGCAAAGGTGCAACGCTTTCGTCGTAAGGACGGGAAGCTGGCAGGTAACAAACCGTTAGGTCATTTGTTTCGGATCGAACCGCCAGAAGAAATATTGAAGTGAGTTGTTCTCATGGCTAGACCTTTCGATACGTGTATAGATACTTCAGGACGCGCGTTTGCGCCGTCCGATACACGTCAGTCCGTGGGCCGTCAAGGTGGCCGCCTATCAAGAAAGCTGAGTTCTCCGGGAGTCATGCCCCGGAGCTATCTCAACTCAAATCCGCGCTCTGGTGTGCCAATTCCAACGCGGCCCGTGACAGCGAAAGCGTCTTGCATGCGGGGACCGCTCAGTACCCGTCTAGTCGCACCGAGGAAGGTCACGGGGACAAGGGCGAGGGCTGCCCGATGAGTTCTCAAGAGCTTCGGACACCCGACGAGTTGAGGCAGGAAAGCGAACTGATCTGCGAGAAATTGCTCAGCTGGGTCCGCGTCGATTCTGTTCGCGGTGTCCGGTGGCGTCGAGCAAGCGATTCGAAATTGAACTTCGAAGTCCTGCAAACGCCCTCCTTCACCACCTGGGCCGAGGCTGGGCTGATCCTGGATGCAATGATCGATCGAGAACCAGTTCTCTGGAAGCACCACGAAGGCTGGCAGGCCCATTTCGATCAACCCTGGGACTGGAGTATCCAGCCGACAGGCCCGCTTGCAATCCGGGCCGCTGCGCTGGAATACATCAAGCGCACGGAGTACGACGCAGCTGCGCATCAGGCGAGGTACCCATGAACGAGCAAGTCCCTTCTGAGCAGTTCGTCGTTGGCGAGATCGTCATCCTCGCCAAGCCGCAATACATCATGGATATCGCCGGGCTTGAAGCCGAGGTTATTGGCCCTCTAAAGCTGCGTCGGAACACACGTACCGACGAGCCATTTCTTTGCTACGTGGTCCAGTTGCAGGACGGTCGACGATTTGGAGCTGAGCCGCATCAGCTACGTAAGAAGCGCCCGCCTCGCAAAGACCTGGAAGTCGTTCGCTGGGCTGACTGCCCCTGGCAGCCGGAGAGCATCAATGTCTGAGCAACTTCCCTCGGACTCCTTGAGCACGAAGGCCGACCAGCTCTCCAAGGTTCGCGAGTGGATCACCGCGGCCAAGGGCAAGACATACAAGAAGCGCGACAAGCGTCGCTTTGCGCGACTCGGCTTCGACGGGATGCTTGTCACGATGGAGCTATCCGAAGCTGAGGACTGGATCAGCGATGCCCCCGAAGGCACGTACACGCTTGCAGAGGCGTGGCTCACGGTGAAGCAGTTCGAAGACTTGCCCGAGTTCGCGGGGTTCTAACATGCCAGAGCAACAGACCAAAGAGGCGAAGCTCTACGCTTTCCTCGTAAAGCGCGAAGGCAAGGATCAACACGCCTGGGCTTCGATCTACACCGATCGCGAGCGCGCAGAGCAGGCATTCGGCCGAGTGAGCCCGGTTATCGAAGTCTCTATTCCATACGAAGGGACGGTTATCCCATGACAAATAAGTGCTTCTCAGCCCACTGCACCAATGACGCACTGGAGAACGGCGTGCTCTGCAAAGAACATTACGAGAACCTTCCCGCTCCGATGCGCGGAGAGCAAGCGCCATCGAAAGAGCTGGCCGAGCTGCATCAGTGGCTGATCGACAAGGCCAACGACAGCGACCCTTATGACGCGCAGATGTTCACGAAGGCGATGAACATCGTGGGCGATAGGCTCACTCACGAACCGTCATCAGAGTGGCCGCAAGGAATGAAACATGCGGTTGGTCCGTTCGAGTTCGGGCCGCTCCTCGATGGGCCAACGCACGAACAGTTCAAAGCGCTGTTCGACAACCTCGACGCCGGCATCTGCAACGAGCAGACCGTTCTCGATTGGCTCGCGGAGGTTGGTTACGCGAGAGCCGCGCAACTGCCCGCCATCGAATCAATGCCGCTATGCTCGCGGACTGCGCTACGCGAATTCATAGCGAAGTATTGGCCCGATCTTGAGCTGCGTGATCGAGCATCCCCACCGCCAGTCCCTGAGTGGCAGCCGATCGAGACCGCGCCGAAGGACGAGACGTTGGTGCTGCTCTGGTGGCCGCACTGGTCGAGCAAGCCGTGCATCGGCTACTTCGACGGCGCGGTGTGGTGCTCTGACTGTCGCCTATCCGCAGACGGCGGCGATCCGCTTGCGTGGATGCCGCTCCCGTCAGGTCCAACGAAGCCAGTTGAGCCCGCGGAACCAACCTACGAATGCATCAACGAGGAATGCGGCTGGGTTGGTCTGAAGGGCGAGACAGTACGCCCGAAGCATGATGCAGACAGCCTCCGCTGCCCCGAGTGCCACGAAGTTGTCGAGCTGGATAAGCCATGAGCGCTCAGCCAAGACAAAGCTGCGACTGCGACGTGAAAGACTTGATCCTCGCTCAGCAGCAAGGTCCGAATCCGCACCCGCTTGGGATATCGCGATTCAGTGACACGGCCGGTTACGTTTGGTGTGGGAAGCATCGAGTCATGGTTGGCTTCACTGCTCCGAAAGAAGCCTGGGACCGATCGTCATCGGAGGGAGAGGAAGTGCGATGACTCAGACACTCGAATACATACGCGTCGACAGCCTGAAGAACGGCGATATGTTTGGGCTGATCATCCAATGCACGCTCCAGGGAGAAGCGGTCAACTTCGCTCGCGGCGAGTCTGTTGGGACAACGATTCAGAGATTGCGCGATCTCGCTGACCGTCTCGAACGTCACACTCAGGAAACGCCGGCTGACGACGGCCCAGACCCGGAGCGCGCGTGCTCGGGATATGAAGCGCCGGCTGAAGCCTGCATGGCCAAGGTCCGGCAGCACTTCGATGAGCGGCGGCGCAAGTCTCGTTGCCCGCACGGCGTCAGCGAACTGAACCATTGCAACACCTGCGACTAGCGGGGAACCGGGGAGTGAACGATGAACGCTGACGTGATCGGATGGTTTATCGCCGCGATTGTGGTGGCATTCCTGGCGGGCATTGGCACTGGTGCCAACTTCCAGCAGTCACAGACAGTCGAGGATTGCAGTCAGCTGGGAAGTTTCCGAACTGAGAAAGATGGAGTTTATGAATGCCGCAAGACCGAGTTGAATCGCATGAAGAGAAGTAACGCCTCTGCATCGGTGGACGACCGTTGCGTTGAAGGACCAAACCGGGAAGAAACCGTGTGTATGCGATGGGGACTTAGCGTGCCCTCTTCTCTTCAGCCGATTCGACTCTGAGAACCGGAGCGGATACACCATGACGCTGAACAAGCTTCACAAGATCCTCGGCAAGCTGATCGAGGAAGGATGTGGGCGCTACCAAGTGGCCGTTCACAAGACTTCGTTCCAGGACAATCGTGAAAGCGACGGCTGTGTGATTCTCCCGGTGGCAGATGTCGAGGCATACCTGGTCAACCAGGCTGACGATGACGGCGGTCTCGCCGTCAACAAAGACGGGTCGGAGCGTCTGCGCGGCACAGTCGTTCTCGGTGGCTGCGCCTACGAGAGAGCAATTCAGCGTCGAGGACTGTGACGATGGAACTTGCACCCTGCCCGTTCTGTGGTAGCCCCGAGGTGGAACTGGTGAGACAGACCGCGCACTTTGTGAGATGCAGCGGCTGCTTTGCCGAAGGCCCTCCGAAGCGTCGCTACTACTCGAACGTCGACCAGGGCGAAGCGTCTACAACGGCGGGCGCTGTGGAAGCTTGGAACAACAGAACAGCGTCTAGTTGAGGAGTACCACGAATGCAGAGATACACCCTAACGGTAATCACACCGCAGGACGACAGCGAACTGTCGGCGTCGATGCAACCGGACGAGCGCGGCGCGTACTACCTCGCCATTGAGGTCGACGCCCGCATCGCCGAGCTGGAGAACGCCCTGCGCGAAGCCATGGGCTGGAACTGGCTGGATGAGGACAATCCGCCGCCGCAGTCAGTCGTCGACCAATGCAACAAGGCACTAATGGAGCGATGATGAGCGTCGACTACTACTTTGCCTGCAAGAAGTGCAACGAGTGCACCCACGTTGCACAGGACGGGCTGTCTGGCTTCACCTTCTACAGCGGCGAGCCGGACTGCATGGAAAAGCTTGGGCACTTCCTTCGCGATCACTCGCTGTGCGGGGAAGTCCACATGGTGACCGAGTTCGAAGGTACCGACGACATGGAGAAGCGCGAATGGTCCACTGAGGGCAAGCCAGCTGACGAGGTGAATCAGTGAGCAAGTATGCCAAGGCCATGGCAGTGATGGGCGCTTTCGTGTGCGTATTCGCGATTGCGGCCGGCGTCTGTTTCGATCTCGGCTACAAGGCCACGGGAGGCTCCCTGGCTCTCCTGTCGATAGCAACATTTATCATGAGCGGCATCGTGCCGACGACCATCGGGGAGTGACGGAGTAGACCATGCTCATCAGCCACTATCACTGGTCCGAGGAAGATAAGCAGCTTTCGGTGTACTGCCGCGAGACTGGCGGCGCAATTTATCAGTGCTGCTTCGCCTCCTTTCGCGAAGCAAAGAAGGTGGCGGACGCCTTCAGCAAGCTGTACGACCAAGGCCAGAGGCATGGCAAGCAGCTCGCGCTGGAAGAGATGCGGCGGACTATCGACCACATCGACCGGAACATCTAAGAATTGCTGAAATGTTCTAACTACAGGAGACAATGATGAAAGGCTTATTTGTTCTCACCGCTCTGCTGGCCGTTGCCGGCTGCACCGATGCCACGATGGCGCACATAGGCCAGCTTGGCGATCAGTCGGCAGTGCAGTGCTTCTCTGGCGGCCAGGTGGTTTACAACGGCACATCGACCGGCAAGATCGAATCCAACGCGAACGAGGACGGAATCTACTTCAAGGAGAAGGAATCCGGGAAGTTCGTCCGCCTGTATGCCGACTGCATCGTCAGGTCGATGTAGCACTACGACCTAGCTCGTTGAGCATATGAACCAGCCGAAGATTCCGTTGAAGGAGTGGGCGAAGCGCCAATTCGACCCTCCCCCGTGCCGTGAGACGCTGCGCCGATGGGTCCGTGGTCTACGGATCTATCCCGAGCCCGAGCTCGTCGGCCGAGAGTATCGTGTCGACCCCAACGCGAAGTATGTGAATCCGCATGGCTCCTAGAAAGCGCAGCGATCGCAAGCGAGACTTTCCGGACAACCTTTACGAGAGCGGGGGCTTTTATCGCTGGCGCCATCCGACCACGAAGAAGGACTTCGGCCTGGGCAGCGACAAGGCCCACGCCTTCAAGGAAGCGAAGCGCGCGAACCTGCACCTTGCGATGGAGCAGCCGACGCCCTCCCTGGTTGATCGCATCTCAGGCAAATCCGAGACCTGGGGCGATTGGATGGACGAGTTCGAAAAGTTGCTGGCCAAGCGCAAGCTGGCTGCCAACACCCGCAGGACCTATAGCAGCCTGCTGACCAAAGCTCGAGCACTTGCCAAGCCGGAGGCTGCTTTCAGTAGCGTCACCACCAAGGTGATCGCGCAAGCGCTCAGCAGTTTGGAGGATGCCGGGAAGGCCAGGCAGGCTCAGCAGTTCCGCAGCTTCATGAAGGACTGCTTCAACTATGCAATCGCGGAGGGCTGGGCACGGGACAATCCGGCGATTGTCACCCGCGGTATCGAAGTGGAGGTCAAGCGAGGACGGCTACAGTTCGACGTGTTCATGGCCGTCTACGAGGCCGAGAAGGTTACCTGGGCCAAGAACTGTTATGCGCTGGCGCTGGTCAGCGGCCAGGATCGCGACAGCTGTTCCAATGCCACGTTCAAGGCGATCCATGACGGCGCATGGTGGAACGAACGCGGCAAGACCGGCGCCAGAATCGTGATCCCGCTGGAGCTGCGCCTGGACTGCTTCGGCATGAGCCTGGATGACGTTGTGCGCCAGTGCCGAACCACCGGGGTGCTGAGTCGGTACCTGATCCACCAGACGCAGAACTATGGCAACAGCCCCGCTGGCTCGCAGGTCTGGGTGAACACGATCACGCGGCACTTCACGAATACGCTGGCCTCGCTGGGGCTCGACTTCGAGTCGAAGCAACCTCCGACCTTCCATGAGATTCGCTCGCTATCCGAGCGGCTATATGCAGCCCAGGGGAACGTTCGAACGCAGGAGCTTCTTGGGCACAAGGACCCGAAAACGACTGCGCTCTATCACGACGCGCGCGGGGAATGGGTACGAGTGAGCATTACTGGATAATGGAAGAATAGTGGCAGTTTGGTGGCAGTAACTCGTAACTTGTTGATTATATGGCGTCAAAATTGCTTAGCGGATATTGCCCATGCAGCAAAAGAGGATGCTGAATTTTTTGATACTGATCATGGACTTACCTCCGAATTCGACGCTCGAAATTGGGCAACAAATCGCAACACAGCACAACGATAGATCAACAACTTGCAACTGTATAATGGCAGTGGAAAATGCCTCTCTTCTGAACGGAGCTGAACGTGGAAAAGAAGCAGGCGGCCGCCGCTTTCAATGAGAACGACGCGAACTGCAACACGTGCCGGCACCTGATCCGCGTCCCGAGCGACAAGCATCAAAGCCGGGTTGCCGGGCTGCTGTGGGGCCGGTGTGGTGGCAAGATGGACGTAGCGGCGCATCCATACGCCAATCGCATGGAGGACGGCGTCTTCCCGTTCGCGCCGTCGGACTGGCAGGGGATGCCGTGTTGGGAGCCTCGGGCATGAGTCCCATTCGACACCTACGGCTGCGCGCCGAACAGCAGCGCCGGAAACAGAGCAAGGCGCGGGTCGCGAAGCTGAAGAAGGCAGTGGGCGGCAACGTCAACAAGTCGCTGCGCCGGCATGTCAAACTAAACCATGCGGCAGTCGGCGGGGTCGGTCATATGGGCCGCCGGTCGTCGACGCCCAAGGCCCCATGCCCGCGAGAGGACCGGCCGGAGCCGATGAAAGCGATGCTGGCTGACTTCCTTGGAACATCTTCTCAGGAGGAAACCCAGCGATGAAGCAAGCAGGGAAGAAGCGTGAGAGCCTTGCCGAGCGGCGCCAACGTCTCACGAACCAAAAGAAGGAACCCTCCGATCCCGTGGCTCATCTCATCGGGTGGGGCATCGCATTCGGGGTGTTTCTGCTGTGTATGTACGTCTCGATGTACGGCCGTGACCAAGCCTGACATCCAACAGCTTCTACGCCGTCACGTATTCGGCACCAATGCCGAGCGCGATCGGATCGAGGAAGCGATGGCCGGCGTCAAAGTGACAGAAGATCTCGCGCGCGAAGCGGCTACGAAGGGACTGGCCTGCGTGAGGGCGGGCCGGATCGCCGAAGCCAGGAAGGCGCAGGCCGAGGCCAACAAATGGATAAAGCTGCAAGCCAAGTATCGAGCGAGGCTCAATTGAAACCCGAAGACCTCAAGCCCGGCGACATTCTGCGCGCTCCCAATGGCGAGCTATGGAACGTCGACTACGTGTTCCCGGAAAAGCTGGTGCTCTATCGCCGAATCGACGTGTTCGACCTGGAGGGATGGAAGCCAGTCGACTCGTACCACATCACTGGCGGTAAGGAAAAACCGAGCAAGTAATTGCGGCAGACGCACACAGCTGCGGCTAGATAGGATCGGAAAATGGACAACGGAAATTCCGACGACTTCGCGCAGGCCATTCGGCTGCTACACGTCATTCGAGCCTGGGCCCATACGCCGGGCACTCGGCACGACCCGGCGCGCGCTGATCCGCTGTACCCGGCTCCTAATCAGCGCGTGATCATGTTCGGCGAGGTCAATCGGCTGCTTGAGCGGCACCCGTACCAGCCGCCAGCCTAGCGACCTTCGGCCTTTGTGCAGGCGGCTTCCCATGTTTCGTTATGCGTCAGGACGGCGCGTGCGGTCGCGTCCGTCAGAACGTCCTGGCGGCTGACCATGATCGGCCTCACCCACGAGCAGGCGCTGTCAATCGCGGGTCCACTTTTGCAAGCGCTGACGGACATCAGCATCAGGCAGACGAGCAACCTCAGTCTGCACATCGTGCACCTCCTGAATCGTTTCGGCCTTGGCTCGATCCTGCTCGAGCGTGCGTTCAGTCGCCTTCTGCTGCTCGACCTTCTTCCCCGCCGAGCGGCCGCGCAGGTACACGCCGGCGACGGCCGCGATCACAGCAAGAGCGCCGAGCGCCCAGCCGTAAAAGCGCGACCAAAGGCTGGCGATCACCGCTTCTGCCTCAGCTTCTTGAACGTGATGTACGCCAGTACAGTCAACAGCGTACCGAAGGCCGATTCGAAGCCGGGCGCGAATTGGAAATCGAACGACGCAAGCCCAAGCACGATGACCGATGCTGTCGACCCGCCAAGGGCCGCGGCAATCGATCCCTCCATGATGGACTTGTTCGTCGGGACGTTGGGCTCGCTCATTGGATCTCCAGAGTGTGACTGCCGCGGTTCAGCAGCCGGTTGAGTTCGCGCATGGCCATGATCGAGCGAAGGACCGCAGGCTCGCCGGCAAGCTCGCCGTGCTCCATGCCGACGCCGATGCAGCCGATTACGTTTCGGACGAAGTTCGCCACATGGATCAGGATCGCCGAGCGGCCCCACGTTTGCCCTTTCGGAATGTCGCCTGGCTGACGATAGACGCCCAGATCGGGATTCGTGAGGATGTATGTCTCGGGGAAGTTGTGTGAGTGCCAGGGATCGACTCGATACACACCGGGCGGCACGCAGGACATTTGCGGCATTCCACCCGGGCCGGCGGCATTGGGCAGCCATGGCCGCTCGATCGTCGCGAAGATCTGTCCATTGACCTGCAAGATGCCCGTCGTTCGCTCGCTGTCACCAGTCGAGCGGAGCAGTGTCAGTTTCATGGCGATGCGTCCAGCCGAAAAAAGCACACGGCGATCAGCATCACAAGGATTTCGCTCATTTGAGTGGCAATGCGTCCTTGCCTATCAACCACATTGCCAGTCCGAGCGTAACGACACCGGCGAGCCACGCAGCCTTGCGGAGCACTGATTTACCAACCTCCGCGTAGACGGACTGCAGAGCTTTCTGTGCAGCCCGGGTGGCAATGGAATCAATCTCAGCTTCGGTGAGCCCCGCAAACGGCTGCCGCCCTGATTCATGTATCATCAATGATTCCCCTCAGGGAGACGTAGAAATATGGAAACGGATTGCGCAGCCACCTACGAGCGCGCCCAGCATCACAACTCGATTACGACATGGCTCCATTCGCAACGATTCCGCCATGCCAGGAGGGTGATCTCCGACGCGGCTACCACGCTTCACAGGCCTGTGCGCGTCATCGATATCGGATGCGCCCACGCCAAGCTCTTCGAGACCCTTCGAGGCATCCCGCTCGAATACACCGGGATCGAAAAACTGGCGGGATTTTCCGAAGCCGCGAACGCTAGATACGGCTCTCACGATAATTTCCGCTTCATCCAAGACAATGCGATCAACGCGTTGCCGGATGTCGGTAGGCCGGACGTGATCGTGGCGCTGGAGGCGATGGAGCACATGCTTGAGCGGGATGCGGTCAGACTCATTGAGGCGATAGCTTCGACGAGGCCTGCGCTGTTCCTGTGCTCCGTGCCAGTTGAGATCGGCCCCGCCATATGGCTCAAGAATGTCGGATCGCTGGTCTGTGGCTACTCTCGCCATCGCGAATACACATGGGCGCAGACCTTCTGGTCCGGGCTTTACCAACTCGACAAGATGCCGCCGCATCGACTCGCTCACCGGGGCTTCGATTGGAGATGGCTCGCACAAACGATCCGGCACAACTTACGAATCAAGGCAATTCACAGGCTGCCGTTTCGCTTTATGCCAGCCGCTCTTAGCACAAGCATCTTTATAGAGGCAGAGCCCTACTAGGCTTTCCACACCCGCACTCGCAACGTCCCGCTCGCAAGGTCCAGCGTACCGCCGCTCTCGTTTTGAAAACGCACGCTCACCGTGCTGGCGGATGAAACCCATGCCGTGACGGTGATCCCTTGCAAATCATTGCTGAATGCAGCTTGCACAAAATCACCAAGGGCCGCACCGGTTACCGCGACAGTCGTCGTATCTCCTGCGCCATCCGCTAAGGACCCGGGGTTATAGGTGGACGATCCCCACAGCACACTGAATGGCTGCAGCCTGAAAATCTGTTCGTTGATGATCGGCGGATTGACATAGACGAACACCTTGCGGAACACGATAGCGGGGATTGCATCCGGAGTGCCGTTCACGCCGATGTTGATCGTGGGATTGACAACATCCGCACCCAGTACGTTCGCAACCATGAATCGCGACACCCCTGACTCGGGAAGTACGCGATGGATGATGTCGCCGAACTCGAAGTACAGGAACTGGTTGTTGACCGTGTTGCTGTCGGTTCGGTTGATCTCGATGAATGCAACGATCTGATCGCCTTCTTGGTAAGTTCCGGTCAGCTGGTGCTTGGCCAGGTAGCTGCCTGTTGCTGCCGCGTTGTAGGTGTATTTGTCGGCGAGTACGACCGCGCCGTCCACTTCGACGGCTTCTCGCGTTCTCGTCACGCCGCTCACACCGGCCGCGGTGTTGGTCGCCGCAGCGTCCAAGTAGTCGGTTGGCCAAAGATTCTCGCGACTTATCTCCTGCCTGATCGTTCCGTCTTCGTACTTTTGCTCTAGCAAGATGATGTTGCCGACGAACGCTTCCGTGGGGACAGAGTCTGCGAGCCCATCGATCTCGATGTGGCATTTGCCTTTCAGTATGATATCGCCCGTCACCTTGATGCCGTTCGTCAGCACCAGTCGCGAGTCCTCGATGAAGACGTTGCTGACGCTAGAGTAACGAATGGCTCCATTGGACATGACGACAGAACCGTTCTTCGTGTGGATACCATCCAGCTCGATGAAGTCGCAGTTGACGGAACTGTCGGGCTCTACGTCAACGCCGCCGAGTGGATATTCCTTGCCCGTCGGTCCAGTCCCGTTCGTGCAATCCGCGAATACGTTCTTGACCGAAACGTGCTCCGTGGCGAACGTGTCGGTGGACTGCGAGGCAACCACCACCGCCCAACGCCGGCAGTTGTTCGAGTGGATGTCACGCACTCGGACATTCTTCGAGTTGCTGATGTAGACGCCGTCAAGACCTATATCTTTGAACCAAAGGTCGTGCAGATAGATACCATCGTTCTGCGTGCTGGTGGTTTCTTGCCCAACCCGGACGGCAAAATCGAAGTTGTTGCTGGTCTCCCAGCCGACAGACGGCTTGTTTCCGTCGAACGAGAGCGAATGAATCTCGACGTTCGAAGCGTTATCGACTTTGAACGCGCGCAGATTGTTGCCCGACAATTCGATCCGACTTGCCGGACCGTCGCCATAGAGCAGGTGGTCGGAGGTCACAGATACCGACGAATCGATGAGGTACGTGCCGGCCGGAATGTGGACCACCTTTGAGCCTGCGATCGCGTTGGTGAAGGCGGTTACCGAGCTCGCAACGCCCGTAAAGTCGGCGCCATATCGCCTCACATTCCCCGGCGGGTACGCATAGTCGACCGGCGTCACTCCAGCCGAGATCTCGTCTTCTGTCTGATCGTAAGTCGCGTTGGCTCCGTACCTGAGCGTCCAAGTCTGCGCTGTGGTTCCGATAACAATCGGGTTTGCCGTCGTCAGTTCATACTCGACGCCGTCCACCGTCGCGCTTCGAATGATGACCCGAGTTCCCTGTACCAGATCGCGATTCCCGTCCGCGTCCTTCGCTCGCGTCCAGGAACCCGTGCTGGCCATGTAGATGCCGTTGTCGACCGGATTGGTTTGGCCCTTCACCAGCACACGGTCGTTTTCCTCGGTCGTGTAGCCGCTGATCGTTTGTAGGCCGGCTAGCGTGATGTTCGTCGTTGCCACGGTGCGGCACGGTGCCTTTACGGCGACCGAAGTCGACAATCCGTCAAGGATCGACGTTGCAGTGGATGGCATTTAGTAGGCTCCAGAAATAACAAGCCCGGCACTCGGGCCGGGCTCAGATCGATCAGGAAAGAAAACTCAGCTACTGAGAATCGCGCTTCACAACCAGATAACGAAGGTCATCGACACCTTCCGGGTCGTACTCACCAGTTGCTACGTCGTAGAGATACTGGCCGGTCACGTTAAGCTGACCAGATGGCAGGCCGATCAGCGGACCGGAGGCGCGCAGGAGATCCTTGACCAAAGCAGTGCTGTCCACTTCCTCACCTTCAGCCAACGCAGTTCCAGCCTTGTAAGCTTCCTCGCCCGCGCGCCATACAAGTTCGCCGGCTTCGGCGAGCGGGATGGACCGGCTTGGAGCGTACTCGCCGCTGATCTTTCGCTCGATTCCGCTGGCGATATCCCGAAGGAATGGAATCGTCATGAACGGATAGAAGAACTCCTTGCGGAGCGCCCAGAGCGCGGCATCGTCAAGCATTCCATCATCGTCATCATCGTCCGGCCCTTTGCCGGTGGCGATTTCCCATAGAACCGCAGGAATGAACCACACCGCCATCAATGTTCCGAAAGCCTCGGGCCAATTCTTCACAACGCCGCGCCGAGCGAACGATTCGCGGATGCGGTTTCCCATGATGACCATAGGGCCAAGGAACAGGCGAAACGGCTTGTACCGCGGATCGCGCTCAAAGGCTGAAAGATCCTTCGGCGCGCCGGCTGTCTGCGTCTGCCGGATAGCCTTGTCGGCCTCTCTTATTGAAGCCTCCTCGGTAGCTCCGCCCTCAAGCGACTCACGGTACTTCGCGAGCCACAATCCATGTGTGCCCAGGAAGTCAGCCCAGCGATGCACGGCCATTGTCGATCGCGCCACCTGAGCACGGATAGAGCGCTCACCGCGCAGACCGGCCATCGTCTCGACCAGCGTTTGATCCATGTTGGTCGCGCGCTGCTTCATGAACTCCGAGCGATCATGAATGAAGGCAGTCATCTGCTTGGGTGAGCGATAGAACGCGCCGACACCCTTCAGGATCTGCTTCGGCGGGATACGAGCAGCGGCCTGGACGGGCGCCAGAATAAGGTTGCCGAAGGCCGTCACCGCACGGAATCCCAACGCTGCCACCGCCGTGTTACGAATCAGATAATCCTGCACCTTGTCCCAGCCAGTCGCGGCCGGGTCACCGTACTGGTTGTCAGCTCGCACGGTATGTCGAACCATGCCCTGCAAGGAGCGATACGCCCCGTCGCCGATCCTATTTTGAATCTGCGCTCGCAGTTCGCTGTCGTCGAGAATACGCAGGGCCTGGAGCAGAAACTCACGATGCGTCAGGTCCGTGATGACCTGATCCATATGTCGAGTCACAACGCGCTCGAAGTCGAGCAGCAGCGGCCTGGCCGCCTTCGTACGCGCTTTGGTGTGCCCTTTCTTCGTGCTGGCACGGGTGAAGTTGCCGCCGATGATCTCGCCAACACTGTCACCGGCCGACTGCTTCTCACCCTGCGTGCTAACGGTCGGATCGTAGACCACCGGGAAGTAACCGCCGCGGAACTCGCCGAACTTGGTCTGCACCGGCGTGGCCTCGACCTTCTCCGGCGCAAGCCCACCCATTCGCTTCTGGAACTCCACAACATCAGGCCACAGTTGGTCGACGGTATCCCACACGGTCTGGACGAACTTCCAATCTTCCTTGGTCAGCGCGTCCCTGATCTCCTGCAAATTCTGTTCGGTGAACTGTGACGAGCCATCCTTGGTCCGATATCCGCCGCGCTGGAGCTTGTCCAGATTGGAAGCGTTGCCCATGTTCAAGGCAATCGAGATCAATGTGCGACGGTTCAGTGCTCGCCCCATCGAGGGAATCTGTACCTTCTCCTGTAGCTGCGAACGGCGCTTGCGGTCGATCTTCTGCGCGAGATCAAACAGCGGCTTGGCGATCTTGTCGCGCAGTTTCTCGCGCGCATCCTGAGAATCATTGGCCTGATTCCACAGATAGTCATGCCACGGGCCGGTCGTGCCGCCATCGAGCCATTCGATGATCGTCTCGGGGCGCAGAAAGCTGTCTGCGATCTCGCGGCCACGATCCGCCAGCGATGCAAGCTTGTTCTGCTCGAACCGGCCTAGCGGCGGATCCCTGCCCTCGGGCAGCGCCGTCTGTAAGCGCTCGAGCAGTTCCGCCTTAGCGTCCTGCCACTCGGCTGCCGCGCGATTCTTCAGCAGCCGATCCTTCGTTTTGGCAAGGTGCTCGATATTCTCGACGGCATCATGCAAACCCTGCAGCTCGGCGAGCAGCAGTTCCTTGTAGGGCGTCTTGCGCGCCTCGTTGAGCAGGTAGTCGGGAACGTTCACCTCGCGGCCAGCCGCCTCTTGCTCCGCCACCCACTGCATCAGAGCCGTGCGCTTCAAGTCTGCAATGTTCGACATGCGAGAGAAATCAAACCGCTCGCGGAGCGCGTCGATCTGCTCCAGGTACTCGCCCTTCGCCTTGGCGATTCGTTCGCGCGTGGCCTTCTTATCGAAGGTCCGCATGTACTCGACGATGCCGTCGATTTCATCGCGAGCCTTAACCGCCGCACGATACAGTTCGTGGTTCAGGATCTGCCGGCGCTTCTCGATGTATGCCTCTTCGTACTTGCCTTTGCCGGCGAGATCGAACGCCTTTCGCGCTGCCTTGGCTTCCGCCGTACGATACAGATTCGGCTGGATATCACGGATCTTCTTGCCTTGGATGATTCGCTGCGCGCCGAGCTTGATGGCCTTCAGCTGGTCGGCGTCGGGCAACGTTGCCGCATTGGCTTCGCGGGCCTGCTGCCGCTCACGCGCCGCCTGATCCTTTGCAGCCTTGACGAATGGCTTGACCTCTCGGCGCTTCCGATTCAGTGCCTTGAGCTCGGCCGCCATAACTTTGGCGCGGCCTTCGGTATGGACCGACTGCATCGCCTGCTCGGCGAGCGATCCATCGGTGAGCATGTCGCCGTACTTCTCGCGCATGCGAGCGTCGGCTTCCATCTCAATCAGTTGGGTCTTAGGCCGTGCGTTTGCCAGAGCCTCAACCAGCGCATCGCCCGAATCGAATCCGAACATTTGACCGGCGATATCGGGATGGATCCCCTCTTTCGCCGTGAGACCGCGCGGCAGCCTCTTGAGGAAGTCTTTGCCATACTTGTCGACGAGTGCCTGCTTGTTGAGCTTCGCCGCCTGGACGCCTTCCGGCAGAGCCGAGCCGTCGGAATTCGTGCCTTTCTGGAGGAATGCCAGCGCGCGATACACCGGTTGCTGATTGACCTCGGCCAGCACCACATCCCGGACCTTGGCGCGCTCTTCCTTCCACCACGCCTTTTGCTCGCGCGACAGCTCCTTCATCGCGCGGTCGGTCATCTCCTGCGTGGCTTCCTGGTGCGCCCGGGTCGCGACGTCCTTGTAAGCCACCCATTCCTCGGGCGACATGCCCGCCGCTTCGGCATTGGCGAAAATCGGCGCGTAGTTCTGGGACTCTTCGGCGGCCGCAATCTCATCGTCGGTCGCGACGAGTCGGTCCATCACACGGCGAACGTCGTCGGTAAGATCGACGTTGAGTCGCGCGAGTGTTTTGTAGACCGCTACCAGCCACGCACGGAACCGGGCGAACACCGATTGCATCTCGACGGACGGAGATTTTCCCTCCATCAGGTATTGCTCGAACCCGCGCGCCCACTGCTCGTGCTGATCGGTTTGGATGCTGGCGCGATCCTTCACCTTCATCCACTTCAGGACGGCGGCGAAGTCGTCTTTGATCTGCTGAGGGGCGCTTTCATCCTGAGCAAGGTCGGCCAGGATCTCGAGGTAGAAGTGGCCGCTCTCGTGTAAAGCGGTACTTAGATCCGCCTTCTCGAACAGGCTGATGGTGAACTGGCGATCCTTGCCGAATTGGATGGCACCGCGGCGAGTCTCCTCGAAGCGCTGGTCCAGGGTTAGGTTGAGGCCGTCGTCCCCCTCTGGTACAGTTTGGTCAAGGGTGGTGTCACCGCCATCCGACGAAGCCTCGCCCCCCGGGCTTTTTCCTGGGTCAACGCGGGGCTTTCGTTTTTCTAGCAGCGCCTGCGGATCCCGATTCAGGTTGTAGAACAAATTACCTCGGCGGTCTTCCCCGACAGACACGCCAACCTGATGAACAGTGTCCCCGACTCGCACGGGTGCAGAGAAGTGATGGAAGGCGACGATGTCATCCTTTCGCCCTTCCACTGGGAAGCGGCCCTCATAAGTACCGCGTTCAATGATGGCTGGAATCGCCGGGATCAGCTGCACCTTGAGCGAGTCAACCCGCAACCCCTGCTTCAGCTTGTGCCAGCCTTTGCCAGTGAACTGCACCGTGCCAACACCATCGCGGAATACTGGCTTCCCCTGAATATTCTGTTGGTAGTAGCTGCGCGCCACCTCAACAGCATTCTCAGGGCGAATCTCCTCAGCTATCTCGGTCCCTTGTAGAGCGGCGACGGGTTCGGTGGGCTGATCGAACTGCGTCCCGCCGGTCATGCTCTCCCGCTGGATCTTCAGCCCATAGCGCTGATACAACTCCTGCGCATCGATGCCCGTGCGACGGCCCAGCGTCCGGAACACCACCTGCATCAGTGCGGCATTCTTCTCGGCGGTCGAGCGCTCCATGCCGGTCGATTCGAGCTGCGACAGAACGTCGTCGTAGACCGCCTGCGACGTATCCGGCCGGGCCTCAGTGATCTCGCGCTCGGCGATCTCCTTCGCCTGCCCTTCCAACAGCTCGCGGTCCGTCTTGGCTTCTTCAGCCGTCATCCCGTCCGGCGTGAAGGTCACGTGATCCAGCAGGCTAACCGCGCTTTTGTTCGCAGCGATGCGCGCGACGTACTTCTCCAGCGGAACCGGCATCTTCGTGTTCGACACCGCCGCCTCGAAATACGTCGTCGGTGAGCCCGTGAGATCAGCCGCCGCCTGCGCCGCTTCCTGGTCGGACTGGTACAGCGTGCGAAAGGCGGCTGGATCCAGGTAGGCGAACTCGGAGCCGGTCTGCGCTTTGATCTGCGAGACCAGTTCCTCAAGCTTCTCCGGTGACCGCGTCGCAAGCTTTGACTGCTGCGCGACCTGCGCAATCTGCTCGGCGACAGCCCGATCCTGATCGGCGAAAGACATCTGCCGGCCCGGGAGAATCGCGCCGAGAACGGCCCGGGCGAAGGCGCCCGCACCACCAGCCGCTGCCGCCTCGCGGCCGATGCCCTCGAAGATCGGCGCATCCGGCTCGAACACCGCCTTGGCTGTTAGGTTGTGCAGAACACCCTCAATGGCCTCCTGCGCGGCTTCGATACCGCCGCCGATCCCGATGTCCGCCAGTCGACTCAGCACGGCATTCTTGATCTGCGGCGGCACGCGATTCAGCAATGCGTCCAAGCCATAGCGTTCGGTCAGCGCAGTGATGCTGGCGCCCATGAGCACCGCGGCGTCGGTCTGTTCAGCCGTGGCGCCAGCGGCCTCAGCCCGATCGCCCATCACATCAGCGCCCTGCGCAAACAAGGTTGCGGCACTCGCTGTGCCGCCCGTGAGCAGCTGGGTGATGGCCTGCGCTCCAAGTTGGCCCACACCACTGGAGATATCGGTCGCCAGATTCTGCCGTTCGGCCGGCACATCGATCACATCGCCGGCGCGCTTGATGGTTTCTCCCGGCTGCCTCAACAGTTCGCTGGGTGTGATCCACCAGGGGGTGCCGGACGTTGCATCAGCCAGCCAATCGCCGCCAGGCAGGGCGCGTACACCTCGCTCGGTGTACCGGCCGCCGGCTTCGAGCAGCCGGCCAAAACCCGACAGCGTCGACCCTGGCGTTCTTACGGCTCCAGCAGAGCCAGCGCGCTGAATGTCAAAGGCCGGGCGGACCGCCTCGACCAATGACGTGCGAATAGACCGTAGGTACTTTTCAAGCCCTGCCAGATTTTCGCGATCATCCTGGGCAACAGCGGCATTGTCGACGTTGGTCAGCCACTCCTGCGTAGCCGGCGCATCCAGCGCATCCAGCGCCTCGCCGTACTTGCTTTTGCGCTCGAACGCCTGCGGGTTGTCCGCAATGATGCGTGCCGGGACGCCCAGCTCTGACCCTCGGCTGATTGCCCGAGCGTACTGATCCGGGTTATACCGTTGCGCCACATCAGCAACGGCCGCAGTCTCGCGCTCGCGATCCTGGTCCATCGCGTCGAGAGCGTCGCCGTACTTACTCATATGGATGACAAAACGTCACGAACTGTCGGGCTATTTGGCGCAGTCGCGATGTCGCTTGCTGCCGGTGGCTTTGCATGGCTCGGCGAGTGGGCGATAGCTAGCGCTTTTTCTGTCCTTGCGATCGTTGCGCTTCGGGCTGCGTTCACTTCGAATTCACCATCTGATAGAGACCGATGATTGCCTCGTCGGTTATCGCTTTCCCGCGCTTCTGTAACTCGCGGATGATCTCGTTGCGATCAGCCTCGGGCACTCCAGGAATATCACCCTCAGTCAGTTCAAACACCCGCTTGTCTCGACCCCAATCGATTGCAACCTCAGCTGTGAGATCGTCAAGAATCTTTCGGGCGTCATCGGCCCCTGGCCGCTTGCCTGTATTCTCACGGAACGAGCGCAGCCGGCCTTCGTACTGTCGAATGAAGGAATCGCGCTGCTGCTTCTTCTGCTCGCTCTTTGGCGTCGGGCCGAACAAATCCTTTACGCGCTGATCCCGTACCTGATTCAGCGTCATGAATCCCGTGGCCTTGCCGTCCAGCGAACCGCTGCGAATCTTCCGCTGTAGGTCGACGAACTCTTCGAAGTCACCATCCGATAGCTTGTCCCGATAGCCCAGCATGTCGACCTCACCGAACTTCTGCGGGTCGTCGGCCGACAGCTCGGATAGTTCGATCAGCGTTTCCGGATCAGTTGAGCGCCGCCCGCCGCCGGCCTGCTGCTCGGCGTAGCTTCGCAGAGAATTGAGCGCGGACGGTTTCAGTCCGTTCTTGATGTGCAACGGCAAGTCGGCGTACTTGCCGCCGTCGTTGATGAAAGCCATCGCTTCTTCGGACAGCGCCTCGCGCTGATCGAACTCAGCCTGCTTCGCCTCAGCCTGCCGCGCCTTGATACGGCTCACCGTCGAGTCGCGCACCTCGGGGTCTTCGATATCACGCGCGGCGGCCAATGCGGCGGATCCTGTGCCGAGCTTCGCGACGATCGCATCTTCTTGCGCCTGGGATTCACGACGGACGGTGAGGTCGCGGCTTTCGCGCTTGGCGGCCTCCAGTAGTGCTGCTCGGCGATCGGGGGCAATGTAATCCGCAACTGACTTCTGCCCGCCATACTCGCGCGCCTGATCCTCGTGCAACTGCTGCGCGAATGCGGTCGCCTGTTCAGAGGTTTTGAATATGCCGAAATGCTTGCCCGTCTTGCGATATTGCTCGATCGCTTCCTTGTTCGACATGATCCGCCCGTCGTCACTGACGGTCGGAATCACAACCTCGCCTTCGTCGGTACCGATGGAAATGGTTCTGACGGTGCTGATAGTGCCGTCATCATTCTTCACGATCGGGCGTGAATGGATATCGATGTTTCCGGCCTTCAGCAAGCCAGTCGGTGCAGGGCCACTGCCGCCCAGCAGCTTGATGCGTTCCTCAGCCGGCTGCATGCCAACAAATCCCTCAGCGTAGTCTGCAGTCCAAGCCTGCTGGTGATTCATCGCCTCCTGCTCGCTGAGATAACCTTTGGCCTTCGCGCCATTGATGGCGTCCTGAGTCGCCAGAATCAGCGCGGCACGCGTCGGCTCGTCTTTCGCGTTCAAAGCCGCTGTGCGATTGGACTGGAGCATCCCATCCAATGAGGCGCGACCCCAGTCGATCTCCTTGCGCTTGGCTACATTCCGTATCTCACCAACGCCACGCTCCATATCGAGCTTTGCGTCCATGTCGAACAGCGCGCGATCGCGGTTGCCGCGGATCATGCCGGCCGCCTTCTCGCGCGCCTTCGTCATCGTCTCGCTGTAGCGCTTCTCGTAGGTCGACCAGTCGCTGTCGTTCTCCAGTGCGCGACGGGCCTCCACATCAGCGGTGAGTAACGCCGACTTGGCTTGTGCATACGCAAAGCTGTCTTCGCGCTCCTGAAGCTGGTTCGCCACCTGGCCGACGGTCTGCCCAAAGCGACCGACGGCATCCGCGACGATCTCGCCGGATCGGTCCTGGAAACGCGGCGTGCGCGTGCGCGGTACGCTGTAGCCGAGTTGTGAGGCGTCGGGGATTCTAGGCATGCTCAGGTGCCGTACTTCTTCTTGCCGCCGTACTTGTCGTACCAGCTGTTGGCGCCATCGAGCGCAGTCGATGCAGCGCCAAGGTAGCCAGCGGTCTGCGAAGCATCCGCTTCATTTCTTGCGATGGCCGCGCCTCGCCGATATCCACGTGCTGCCGTGTTCCCCGAATACATCGCGTTCAAGGCGTTGAGCTCACCTTGTGTTTCGATGTCGGTCAGCTGGTTGATGACGCTCGGATCACTTGCACCAGCGCCGGAGGCTGCAGACACGGCACGCGCCCGAGACATCAGATTACGAGCCTTGCGACGCTCGATGATTGCGGCACGCTGCGACTCAGCTGCCTCGGCGTTAGCTTCTTCCTCACGCGCACGAGCGACAGCTTCCAGCTCCGTCTTCCTGGCGTTCGCCTGCTGAATCGCCGCGCCAGTCGTCAGCACGGTCGACGCCGCTGCTACATACGGGAGCGCTGCTGAAAGTACGGCCATTTGTAGATATCGTCCTCGACGTGTTCGAACCCAAGCCTCAGCAGTACATCGGTGCCCTCTTCACGCACCGCGTAAACCTCACACCTGGATGATTCAACAAGGGTCATTGCAAGCTTTATTGCTCGAAGCACTTCGAATCTACGCAAGTGCTCTTGCATCTCCGGCTTGTACTCAGAGAACAGTTTTTCGCACCCGCCGTTGCGAGCCAGGCCGATGACCCCGGCCGGCTCGCCATCAAGCAGCAGAACTACAGCCCGGATCGTCTGGCGCGGCAGTTCGCCATAGAATCGACGCAAATCCTCGGCAGTCGAGAACCGATACGTCAGGTCTTGTCGTTCGTGAGCATGGACGTGGTCACCGCCAGGACGGTGGCCGGTCGTGGCGCTCGGCCCTTCAGGCATAGTCTGCTGTCAGTGCTCCATTCGCCAGGAAAGGAAATCATGTCACCGTCATAATCTTCCCAGACGTGATCCTCGCCAACTTCCTGCTCCCGCTCGTACGCCGGCATGTCGTCCATCGTTTCGAAGTCCGGGCCGAACTGAATGCCACCCTTGTGGGTGTTCATCAGGATCATGCCCACGTGATCGATGCGCTTGCGTTGGTTCAGCGGCGTGCCGAGCGCCGCGCCAAAGGCTTGCTTCGCCGACTTGAATCGCGACTCGTAGTAGAGCCCAACGCACGCATTCGTCACGGCATTGCTCAATCCAGTGATCTGGCCGCCGGATACTGTGAACGTGCCGAAGTCTTTGCCAACTGCATTGCCATCGTCATCGGTGAACGGCGTGCTGGTATTCCAGCCCCAGCACACGACTTCCTGCCCTTCAAGATGACTTAGACCGCCGATCGTAGTGGCCGCCGCACCGCTGTAGTAGACAAACGAATCTGCGAGTTTGCCGGTTGGCCGACCGCGGCACTCCGACTCGAGCGCCCACTTCTCGATGAACCGTCCCGTGGAGCGGTTCACGATGTAGTAGACGCGATCTTCCTCAACGCCCGGCAGCACGCAGACATCTTCCACGTCGCCGTCGGTCTCAAGTTCAATCCAGCAAATGACGTTTTCAGCAGAGTCGCGGATGACTACGCCAACCGTGCCATCTGCTCGCAAGCAGTGAATACGCGTGTCTGGCTGCCGCTGGACGGCAATGTCGACGATCCCGGCCTCATTGAGGTCGGGCACAAGCATCGTCAGATCCTGCGGCCGGTAGTCGTTCTGGTCGAGGTTGTAGCTGAGCTGGTAGAGCCGTTGCAGCGATTTGTCGACGAACACCCCGGTGGAATCGATACGCACGGCATTGATCAGCGCCGATCCCAGCGTAGAAGCCGGTTTGATGTTGAAGTTGTCCGGCGTCAGAGGCTCATCGAAGGAGCTTGAACGCGCCGAGAACTCTGCACCACTGGTGCCAACCAGCAGTCGCTGCATCGGTAGCGCCCAGCAAATGCTGTCGACGGGACCTTCGCCGATGCTTCGATTGATCGGCCCAGCGTCGCCCTCAAATTCGTCGTCGAAGTCTTCGAAAGCGTCTGAGATCGAACCAATGGTCTTGTCCTTGCCGAACCACCACAGGCGCCCTTCATACAGGGCCACTGCTGACGGCCAGCCGCGGCGATCCGACCAGATCGACTCCCACCAGTCGGAGCTTGCGGTGATGGCGCCAAACGCCTGCAGTACCACCGCGCTGACGACTGTCGAGCTCGTATAGCTGGTCACCCGCGCAACGCCCGTGATGCTGCCGGATGTATATGACAAGGTCGCAGTCACGCTACCGCTGGTAAACCCGCCGGACTTCACACCGATGCGGTAATAGATAATCTGGTTATCGAGCTCGTCGTTGTAGTTGACCGACGTTGCCGTAGTGTAAGACTGCACGTCGACCCAGCTTCCAGGCTCCCCGACCGAATACTGCAGCGTTACGGTTGCGGTGAACGTTCCCGAAAGGGTGATGCCAAAGGCACGCTGCCCCTCGACGCCGGCAACACGTATCGGGTCGGTGAACGTGTCCTGCGCGCCGATCTCGGTCGTCACCGTTTGGCCGGTCGACTGGATCCGGTACAGCGAGCCGACATTGGTGGATCTGAACAACGCCTGCGAGGCCGTCAGCGTGATATCGCCAGTCAAGGCGCTGGGCGTGATCGTGATCGGCGTCGTGTTGACGTTGCGGAACGGCCCGGTCTCAGGCTCATAAAGCACAACGGACCATGATCTGGTTGCGCGTCGCTCAATCTTCCGCTGCTGGTATCCGTCACATGCAACGTACAACACATCGCCGGACTGACTCATACGGATGATGCGCCGGTCAGCTTCTTGCCATGGCACCGGCAGCTCCAACGTGCCAGCGGCTTCCACAGCGACAGAATCAACCAGCGCCGTGAACTCGCGACGGTTGAACAGGCGGATATGGAAATTGCCGCTCGGCGTGAAGGCCAGGGAATGAGTGCCCGTGCCTAACGTCGTCTCGGTGATGTAGTCGTCACCGCCGGATGTCGACCCAACGCGCAGGATCACCGAGCCCCGGGCGATGATGATACGAAGCGCGTGCTCGGTGCCCGTCTCGGTGACCGTCACCTGCTGGTCACGGATGGCTGCGTTCGTGCCATTCCCAAGCAGCGCCATATACCCGCCCGTCTGCCACGCCGATGCGCCGCCTGATTCGTCGCTATCGGTCCAGCCGGTCAGGTCGGACGTAAATGTCCCATTCGTCACCGCCGCTGTAACGCTCGCCCGACTGATCAGTTCGTCATCCACCCGCACGCGCAGGGTGTCAGCAGTAACCTCGAGCTGAGCGACATCATCCGAGGCAAACACAAATGGGAACAGCTTTGCAGCCTCACCATCGCGAGTCTCGTCGATGTACTCCCAGCCAGGCCGCAGGCTCATTGACCCGAGCGAGCGTGGCATCCAGTTGGTCTGGATCTCGGCCGCAAGCGCCGTCCGATCCAGATCGATGCGAGCAAGACCGAGGCGAGACTGAATTCCTCGGTTAAAGGCCAGTAACTGGCCGTGCTGCTTCGGCATTATCCGATCAGCCTGCTCCGGCTGCCGCGATCATGACTGATCCCGCGACCGTGCCTTGCAGTGGACCACGATCCCGGCGGCAGGAACTTCGTGGGCTCATCCATCGCATCAGACGATTTCGCTTTCGTCAGCCAGATCTCAGCATCGCGCTCAAGATTGTCGCGCTTCGTTTGATTCTGGGTGAGCGACATGCAAATCCGCGCGGCAAGGAAGAATTCCACATAGCGCGTGAAGTTCACCGGCCACTTGCCGTAGTCGAGACCGAATGACGTGCCAGCATCGATGTATCTGACATAGATTGTGTCGATGTCCGCATACCAGTAGCTCCCTTCGTCCTGGTAATGCAGCAGCGGAACTTTAAAGTGCGGGTCCTGGCATACCGCGACAGTCCGGACGAAGTTCTCCGGCTTGTCGAATGCATACTGGAATCCCCCATCAATGCCGGGTTCGACCGATGGCGAGTACGTCAGCTCAATCGAGTTCGTCGCGAAGTTCCACAACCCGGCCGCCAAGCATGTCTTCACGGCTTCCGCGTCCCATGCCGAGTCGAGCACACGCCGCGGCTCGCGATTCTCCGACAGGCTCGCGAGCTTGCGCTCGCCGACCTCCCGGAGAGCGCCGTTGTACAGGC